>Ga0209536_100000695_pt1 | contig 55201 bp, 49 predicted proteins | sample DeeMarSeWOR28_12_FD_187461 | JGI IMG/M metagenome (GOLD analysis project Ga0209536, IMG submission 187461) | Marine sediment microbial communities from White Oak River estuary, North Carolina - WOR-2-8_12 (SPAdes) (version 2) | ecosystem: Environmental > Aquatic > Marine > Intertidal zone >... | reverse complement strand
CACTTTCGGTGCAGGAACCAAAAAAATTAGAGGATGATTTTGGTCATGTGATAGTTGCTTCTATCCAAACCTACGGTGATACAATCCATTCGTTTGTGCAACGGGATAAATATGAAGGTGTGTTTTTGCCGGGGTTTGAGCCTTATCAATCGCTGCTTCCGAGCAAACCTGTGGGGTTGAATTTTATTGATCACTTTGTGGGGAATCAGCCCGAAGGGGAGATGGAGAAAGTTGCTAAATGGTACGAGAATGTTTTGGGCTTCCACCGCTTCTGGACGGTTGATGATAAGGATATTTCAACCGAATTTACTGCACTGCGATCGATTGTTGTAGCCAACGAAAATGAACGGATAAAAATGCCCATCAATCGTCCCGCAAAGGGTCTTAAGGCCTCGCAGATTCAGGAATACGTGGAATACTATACCACACCGGGCGTGCAGCATATTGCGATGGATACCAAAAATATTGTGGAAACGGTCAGTCAATTAACCAGGATGGGTGTGGAATTCCTGGAAACACCCCAAGCCTATTATGAGATTCTTTCTGAACGGGTGGGAAAAATTGATGAGGACATTTCCGAACTGGCAAGATTGGGAATATTGGTTGATAGGGATGAACATGGTTACCTGCTGCAAATTTTTACCAGGCCCGTCCAGGATCGCCCCACTCTTTTTTATGAAGTGATTCAGCGAAAAGGATGTTCAGGTTTTGGCAAGGGGAATTTCAAAGCATTGTTTGAATCCATCGAGAGAGAACAGGCGCGTCGCGGAAATCTATAAGCTTCAGAACACTATAGTTCGAAATAACTTACTCAGGAGGTAATATGCCTTTCTATGTTCAGCGTGGGAATATCCCACCGAAAAGACATATTCAGCATCGTGATGCCAATGGGAATTTGTATTATGAAGAGCATGCAAGCAGAGAGGGATTTTCTGATATATATTCAAACATGTATCATTTGAGACACCCAACCCGAATCGCAGAAGTTGGGAAATTTACACCTTATGCGCTCAAGCCTGCTGAAGATCGGGTTCATCGCCATCGACATCTTGAAACTTTTAAATTTAAGCCTGAAGGAAACTGGGTGGTTGGAAGAAAAGCCATCGCTTTCAATAACGACGTCGCTTTAAAAGTAGCGGTACCCAATGAAGAGGGTAATTTTTTCTACCGAAATGGCATCGCCGATGAAATAATTTTCGTCCATCACGGAGAGGGTACGATGAACAGCTATTACGGAAAACTGGATTTCCATCCCGGCGATTATATCGTTATTCCGAAGGGGGTTCTTTACAAATTGGATTTAAAAACTGATAATAACCGTTTATTGATTATTGAATCGGCAGGTCCGGTAGAACCACCTCGCCGTTATCGCAATGAATTCGGTCAACTGCTTGAACATTCCCCATACTGTGAACGCGATATCCGCGTTCCTGAATTTACCGAACCAATTAGTGAAGAAGGAAAATATGATTTTATCCTGAGAACCACCGGCGGATTTCAGACATATAAATTTGCTCATCATCCGATGGATGTGGTTGGCTGGGATGGCTACTATTATCCCTGGATTTTCAATATTAATGATTTTATGCCCATCACCGGAAAAATCCACATGCCACCGCCAATTCACCAAACCTTTCAGGGGCCTGGATTCGTAGTATGTTCATTTTGTCCCAGAATGTATGATTATCATGAAAAATCAATTCCGGCGCCATACAACCATCAGAATGTAGATAGTGACGAAGTTCTTTATTATGTGTCGGGCAGTTTTATGAGTCGCAGGGCAGTAAGTGAGGGATCGATAACCATTCATCCTTACGGATTGGCCCATGGACCTCAACCGGGCAGATATGAAGGTTCCATCGGAAAAACGGAAACCAATGAATTGGCTGTTATGCTCGATCCGTTCAGACCGCTTATTCCGGCACAGGATTCATTGTTGGTGGACGATCCGAAGTACCCGTTAAGTTGGCTGGAATAGAACGGTAAACAACAACAACCCTTACCACGAAGTCTCAAAGACACAAAGAAAAACTTGTAGCTTTTTGAGACTATTTAGATAGTGTATTGTGTCTTGGTGGTTAAGATTTTTTATTATTTTGTTATGAGTCTTGATAATCAAAAAACCACAACTTTCCCATTCGGACAAAAAATTGTCTGGCAACCCGATCCCCAATGGATCAAAGAGAGCAATTTACAGCGTTTTATGGTGAAGCATCAGATTAGCAGTTATGATGAACTGATGAAACGCTCCATTGACGATATCAGTTGGTTTTGGGATGAAACGCTGAAGGATCTCGATATTCAATTTTACCAGCCCTACGAAAAGGTTGTCGATTTAAGTGAAGGAATTCAATTCCCCCGTTGGTGCGTAGGCGGGAAAATGAATATTGTTCATAACTGCCTTGACAAATGGCGGGATACTCCCGTATGGAATCAGACTGCACTCATCTGGGAAGGCGAGGAGGGGAACGTCGTTAGGCTCACCTATTCAGAATTGAACCGGGAAGTGAATCACTGCGCCAATGCTTTAAAGAACCTGGGATTGGGAAAAGGGGATGCGGTTGGGCTTTATATGCCGATGATCCCGGAATTGGCAATCGCGTTCTTGGCAATTATTAAGATCGGTGGAATTATTCTTCCGCTGTTTAGCGGATACGGACCGGCAGCAGTCTCAACGCGGCTGGCGGATGCCGATGCAAAAGCACTTTTTACTGCTGATGGTGTGTACCGTCGGGGTAAAAAAGTACCTATGAAACCCCATGCTGATGAAGCTCTGCAAAATGCTCCTCTACGAGGTCGTAGACCCTCAGTGCAGCAGGTCATCGTTGTAAATCGAACCGGAATGACTGATGTTCCTTGGAGTGCAGGACGAGATCACTGGTGGCACGATTTGGTTCCTCCACAATCGGATGAAGCGAAAACGGAAACTACCGATTCAGAGGATGTCTTGATGATTATCTACACCAGCGGAACCACGGGACGTCCCAAAGGCGCGGTGCACACCCATTGCGGATTTCCCATTAAATCGGCACAGGATATGTTTCATGCCATGGATTTGAAGCGCGGCGAAACCATGTACTGGATGACCGATATGGGCTGGATGATGGGGCCCTGGGAAGTGTTCGGCACGTTGCTAATCGGCGCAACGATGGTTTTTTATGACGGTGGTCCGGATTATCCCGAGGTGGACCGGGTCTGGTCGCTGGTGGAAAATCAAAATATTACTCATTTGGGTATTTCACCTACATTGATCCGCGCTCTTAAACCGCATGGAATCGGTCCTGTCAAAAAGCATGATCTGTCCAGTTTGCGAATGGTCGGCTCAACCGGTAGCCCCTGGGATCCGGAGTCATGGTCGTGGCTTTTCAAGAATGTGTTAGACAGCGAGAAGCCGATCATCAATTACTCCGGCGGCACCGAAATTTCCGGGGGCATCTTATGTGGCAATTTTTTTAAACCATTGAAACCCTGTGCATTTTCCGGTCCCATTGTTGGAATGGATGCAGACGTTGTTGATGACCAGGGGAAGCCCGTTCGGGGTGAAGTGGGTGAATTGGTCATTCGTAAACCATGGATAGGAATGACAAGAGGGTTCTGGGGAGATCGCCAACGTTATTTAGATTCCTATTGGAATCGATTTGAAAATGTATGGCTGCACGGTGATTATGGCGCCATTGATGAGGAAGGTTTGTGGTATATTTTAGGCCGTAGTGATGATACCATTAAGGTAGCCGGTAAACGGTTGGGACCTGCAGAAGTTGAATCTATCGTGAATGGGCATCCGGCAGTAACAGAATCCGCCGCGATCGCTATACCTCATAAGATTAAGGATAATGTAGTGGTTTTGTTTTGTGTATTGAGAAATGGAGAAGAACCAACCAATGAACTGCGCCAGGAATTGATGGATTTGGTGATTAAGGATTTGGGCAAACCGCTGCGACCGAAAGAAATCAGGTTTACAAAATCACTTCCGAAAACCCGGAATGCAAAAGTGATGCGACGAGTAATACGGGCGGCTTATTTGGGCGATGATCCCGGCGATGTGAGCAGTCTGGAGAATACCGCCACGGTTGATGATATTCGTAATGCAGTATAATGTCATGCTGAATTTATTTCAGCATCTCCCATTTTTTTTAATTGGTGAACTTTTGATATTGATTAAGTTAAATATTAACAGAAAATTTATGTTGTAAATTAAACGTAAACCAAAGGAGATAACTCGTATGAGCATGGAAGAAGCTCAAAAATTAAATGAATTTGAATCGCGTTTGGAAAAAGGCGAAAAAATAGAACCGAAAGATTGGATGCCGGAGCGGTATCGAAAGCAGCTCATTCGGATGATATCCCAGCATGCCCATTCCGAGATTGTGGGAATGTTGCCGGAAGGAAACTGGATTACCCGCGCACCTAATCTGCGCCGGAAAATGATATTGCTCGCCAAAGTGCAGGATGAGGCCGGGCACGGGCTTTATCTTTACAGCGCCACCGAAACGCTGGGTATAGACCGCATGGAATTGATTGAACAACTGCTGGAAGGGAAAGCGAAGTATTCCAATATTTTCAATTATCCGACTTTAACCTGGGCGGATATGGGCGTCATCGGCTGGTTTGTGGATGGGGCGGCGATTGTCAATCAGACTATGCTGGCAAAATCTTCTTACGGTCCGTATTCCCGGGCAATGATCAGAATCTGTAAAGAGGAGAATTTTCATAAGAAACAGGGATACGAGATTATTGCCACTCTGGCAAGCGGAACACCGGAACAAAAAAAGATGGCCCAGGATGCCGTCAATCGCTGGTGGTGGCCCTCACTGATGATGTTTGGTCCCAGTGATAAAGATTCACCCAATAGTGCAGAGTTGACAAAGTGGAAAGTAAAATCAAAGAGTAATGACGAACTCCGTCAGCGATTTGTAAACATGACAGTTCCTCAAGCTGAAGCGGTGGGGTTAACTTTGCCCGATCCTGATTTGAAATATAATAAAGATACTAGTAATTGGGAATTTGGGGAAATCAATTGGGAAGAGTTTTATAATGTGATTAAAGGAAATGGTCCCTGCAACAAAGAACGGATGACCGCCCGCCGCAAAGCCCATGAAGAGGGCAGGTGGGTGCGCGAAGCTGCCGCGGCTTATTCCGAAAAGAAGAAATTCGATCCGGCTGCTTGATAAGTAAATTAAAAATCCAATCAACCATGGTAAGGTAAATGGAAGAAAAAGCGCTAGATACCCAATGGCCTTTATGGGAAGTGTTTGTACAACATAAAACCGGACAACCGCATGAGCACGCAGGAAGCGTGCACGCTCCCGATGAAGAAATCGCGCTTCAGAACGCGCGTGATGTCTACTCCCGACGCGGTGAAGCGGTAAGCATTTGGGTGGTGCCGGCAAATCTGATCACTGCATCATCCCCGTCGGATTCCGGGCCCTTTTTTGATCCGTCGAATGACAAAATCTACCGTCATCCCCAATTCTATAAAGTGCCAAGAGGAGTGAAGAATCTGTAATGGCAGCACAAGACAAAAACAATAAAGATATCTTCGAATACTTATTGCGGTTGGCGGACGACCGTCTTATCATCGGGCACCGGCTTTCGGAGTGGTGTGGTCACGGTCCCATAGTAGAGGAAGATATTGCACTGGCAAATATAGCATTGGATTGTATCGGGCAGGCGACCAACCTGCTAAAACTTGCCGGGGAGGTGGAAGGTGAGGGTAGAGGTGAAGATGATTTGGCGTATTTTCGGGAAGCAATAGATTTCAGAAATCTGATTATGGCGGAACTCCCCAAGGGGGATTTCGCTTTTACGATTGCAAGGCAGTTTTTATACTCTGCCTACAGCTATTTGCTGCTTCCAAAGCTTGCTGAAAGCAAATATGAGCCACTGGCTGCGCAAGCAGCCAAAGGATTGAAAGAGAACCAATATCATCTGCGGCACTCCAGTGAATGGATTCTTCGGTTGGGAGATGGAACCCAAGAAAGCCATCAGCGGGTGCAAACTGCGCTGGATGATTTGTGGATGTACACCGGCGAAATGTTTGAGCATGACGATCTGGAGCAACAATTGGTTAAGGAAGGGATTACAGTTAAGTCCGTTGAGCTAAAACCGGAGTGGAAAAAGATGGTTTCAGATATTATCTCTCAGGCGACCTTAAAACTGCCCGCTTCCGACATCTATATGATGAGCGGCGGGCGGCGGGGACGTCATTCGGAACATTTGGGACATCTCTTATCCGAAATGCAGATCTTAGCCCGGTCTTTTCCGGATGCAAAATGGTGATGGAAGCAACGAAAGAGCAAATCATTCAATATCTGGAAGAGATTACCGACCCTGAAGTCCCGGTACTAAACATTGTGGAATTAGGCATTGTGCGGAATGTCCGCTATGAATCCGATAACTTGCTAGTGGAAATTACGCCTACCTACTCCGGGTGCCCGGCGATGCGGGTAATTGAAAACGCTATTCTTTCTACCCTCACGGAAAAGGGTATTGAACATGTGGTCATTAAGACGATCTTCTCTCCCCCATGGACAACTGACTGGCTAACCGACGAAGCCAAACAAAAATTGAAAGCGTACGGTATTGCTCCACCGGAAAAAGTCGAAAAGTTAAACTGGATGCCCTTCAGCAACGCCAACAAGAAAGTTTCGTGCCCTTTCTGTGATTCCTCCCAAACGAAACTCACCAGTGAGTTCGGCTCCACTGCCTGCAAATCGCTTTACTACTGCAATAACTGCCAGCAGCCCTTTGAACATTTTAAGTGCATTTGAAATTGATTATGGGATCATGAGGGAGGATTCGTATTATTTACCGATTTACCCTTTTCTTCGAACGGTTCGGTCTTCCTTTTTTGTGCCTGGGTCTGAATTTCTTTCTTTTTGTTTCCACTTGCTTTTTTTGAACACTATCAAGTTTTGAGATTTCCAATTGCCGGCCTGCCACATAAACCCTCTTCAATAATTGAAAAATATCATCGGGCATTCCTCTAGGAAGATCTACGGTGCTAAAGTCATCAAAAATACTGATTCTCCCAATAAATTCGTTGTCTATTCCGGCCTCATTGGCAATTGCCCCAACGATGTTACCTGGTTTTGCCCCATGAAAATGGCCAACCTCGATCCGATAACGTTCCTTTCCTCGTTCCGGCCGGGATGATTCCTTTTTCCCTTTTGATGAAAATTTTTCTTTGCCGCGTTTTTCCTTGAATTCAGCTTTTGGCTTTGGAGATTTATGCGGTAAAAGAAAGGGGCTATCACCCTGTAACATTTTAAGTAGCGCAGCAGCAATTTCCAATGCAGGTATATTTTGCTCCACTTGGTATTGCTCAACAATCCGGTAAAAGAGCCCTAATTCTTCAGCTGACAGTGTGTTGGTTATCCGTCGCTTCAAATCGGCGATGCGTTTGTCGTTAATCATTTCCGTTGAAGGCATTTCCATCAATTCAATTCTCTGTTTGGTGGCTCTTTCTATCGCGTGCAGCAACCCCCTTTCCCGTGGGGAGACAAACAGTATTGCTTCGCCCTCACGCCCTGCCCGGCCAGTGCGGCCTATTCGATGAACATAGGCTTCGGTGTCATAGGGAATATCATAATTGATAACATGACTGATTCGATCCACATCCAGTCCGCGAGCTGCCACATCCGTAGCGACCAAAATGTTAAGCTTACCGGATCTTAATGCTGCAATGGTACGCTCTCGCTGGCTTTGTTTCATATCGCCATTTAACGGCGCTGAAGCGTAGCCGCGAGCCTCCAGTTTCTCTGACAGCTCAACCGTCGCGATTTTGGTTCGAACAAAGATTAAAATAGCCTCGAAAGGTTCGGTTTCCAGTATTCGGGTCAGCGCATCCAATTTGTGAAGTCCGTTTACCATCCAGAAACGCTGGCGGGTGGCTTCTACAGTGGCAGTTCGGGTTTTTATGCTGATTTCCACCGGATTCTGCAAATATTTTTGGGCGATGCGGCGGATGGCAGCCGGCAATGTTGCTGAAAATAAAGCGATTTGCCGTCCGCCTGGAGTTTGTTTTAAAATCCATTCTACATCTTCAATAAAACCCATACTTAACATTTCATCCGCTTCATCAAGCACCAGGCAGGTGAGTCCTTCCAATCTTAGAGTGCCGCGCCTTATATGATCCATTACTCGTCCGGGTGTGCCTACCACTACATGCACACCGCGCTTCAACCTCCGGATTTGGCCGCCATACTCCTGACCGCCATAGATTGGTAAAACATGAAATCCTTTCAAGTGGGCTGCGTAGCGCTGGAAAGCCTCCGCTACCTGTATGGCTAATTCCCGGGTAGGTGTCAAAACCAGCATTTGTGGTTCGCGCTTGTTGAGGTCTATTTGCGACAATAACGGCATAGCAAAAGCGGCTGTTTTCCCGGTGCCGGTTTGAGCCTGCCCCAGAATATCTTTTCCGGCTAATACCTGCGGAATAGTCTGGGCTTGAATGGGCGTGGGTATTTCGTAACCCACATCATCAAGCGCCATTAGCACTTGTTTACTTAATCCTAAATTGTGGAAATCCGGTTGTTCAGAAAAATTAGTGGACATCAAAATCTCCCTCAAGGCAAGAGCAGTTACAACTCCTGCGGATGAAAATAAATTTAATCATTTAAACGGTGCATAGTTTAACTCTTTGCGTGTCATTATGCAAGCGCTGTTTATTTGGGCATAGCATCTAAATTAAGAATGGAATAAACATCTTGGTAGATTCCATATAGGTACGGTATTCCTCACCGAACTTGGCAATGTTTTCTTCCTCCTCAATCTTGCCGGTCCAGTACGCAGAGACTGCAAGAATGAAGAAAAGAATTAGAGCGAGAAAAGAAGGATCTTTTAGAAACGCTCCAACTCCAGCCAGAAGAAAGGTGCAGTATAGCGGGTGACGAATATAACGGTAGGCGCCTGTTGTGACAAGTTGGGTGGTCTCCTCAATATCATTCTTTGGAGATCCGGCGATGCGCAGTAGTTGGAAACCATGGATTGCTAATATCAGAGAGCCTGCAAGGAAAATCCATGAAACTAACTGACGCAAAGAGAGGGGATTTTGAAACCAATTGCTGGCATTAATTAGAACAAGTCCAAGAATGCTTTCGAAAGCAAAGAGACGAGGAAAGCGATGGCGGTGGGGTCTCTTTAAAGTGAAGGTGAGAAGAAATATCGAAAGAAGAAGGAAGATTCCAAATTGTATCATTGGAAATATCTTTAAACAAATTTGACAATTTTGTTCTACAACAATTACCTTCAGTCTTTTGGGCACTTTAAGTGTATCTAATTATCGTTAGACCTCCTCCTCATACCCACAAATCGTGTAATAAATCACCCCGTCATAAAATTGGCTTACCAAGTGAAATAACTCTAATTCTTGAAAAAATTCAAGTGCTGTATCCGCAAGACCATACCGCTTTACGTAGCCAATTAGGTGGCTTTTGGTTAAGGCTAAGGCATAGATCACCTGACTCAGGGGAATTTTCTCCCTATATCGTCGTCTGCCTAGTGCCAGGTATTTTTGTTCAACATCGTGTTCGGTTTTGTCTATGAGCCAATCGCTAAGATTTCTATAAACATCATAGGTTCGGTTGTGTAATTCTTCTGTGGCAACATCATGATATGAACTGGTTTTTGGATTTATCTGCAAATCTTTAAGAAACTCCTGGGTAAGCTGTTCGGCATGCTCCTCAATCATTTTCACCAGTTTAGCTGAAATCATTCTTTTCCTCCTTAATTTATTTTTTTCATTTCTAGCGGGCTAACAGATACCCGCGGTATTCATTCAAGCATATTTGCTTTGAATCCATGTCCGTGTGCTTATTTTAATTTATCAAATTATAAGGATAAGCACAATTGTATCTTCCATCCATCATAGAAAAAGAATGGGCAAAGTTCAACTTTTTGTTTTTTTCCCCAATCCAGATTAGTAACTGCCAAATAAGCGATCCACCAACCGGCAACCACTTGGGAAGAATAATGCTTGTTGTCATTAATTCTGGATAATCCGGTGGCGACAGAACCGATATAGAAAAACGTTTTTAAATATAGGGGTTTAACCATTTTGGAAATTGTTAAGAAGGGAATAGCGCCCATAAAAGCGTGACCGCTCACTGAATTGGTATCGTGAAAGGGATGCCATTTGGAACTACCTTCAGTGGGACGCGAAGCTCCGAGCCCATATTGTAGAACCCCAACCACAGGCGCTCCAACCAAGATTGCTCGCAGGGATTTGCTTCCCCATTCGTGGGCTATTGCTCCCACAGTTGTATATTTGGTCAGGCTTCCCAACAGAGTGAATCCGGCATAAATACTTATTGGTTCATAAATATTTCCAACAGGTTTTACCACTTTCGAAAATTGATTTGTTTCATTATTCCTTACTGACCTTTGATACCAATCCTGAATATCGCGATCAACATTAGTATTGGCAGATACACCTGCTATGCAGATACCGCCAAACAGGTATTTCAAATTTTGTAGTGAATAGAAATTAAGGTAATCTTTTGAAACTGTAGTTGTAATGTTTCTAACAGACTCTATTTTCGAATTTTCTTTTGCAAATAAACAGATTGGAAATAATAAGAATATCAGAATGCAGATTTTATGTGATCGTCTCATTTTCCCCGATATTCTGGCGTTGCCCTTTTTGTGACAATAGATAACAAGCTAATGAATACTGCCAAATAAAATAGAGTGAATTGTCGAGAAAGTCCAATCAATTACAGCGGCTTATTGGCTGAGCGTAAATCAACCGATATGATTTCCTTGATAAAACAAAATAGTAGAAACATTTTCTAAATAAGAACGATATATATGAAATATTGACAACAGAAAACTTGATATATCGATAATCATTCGCTAATTTAGGCCAAATAGTGAATGTAAATAAAATTCGGTTACCCAAAATGGATAAGACTGATTATCAGATTTTGAAGCTGCTGCAGGAAAATGCCCGCATCAGTAATTCCGAAATTGCCCGGCAGATCGGGATGGTTCCTTCCGGTATGCTGGAACGAATTCGCAAATTGGAGGAGAATGGTATTATTCAGGAATACACAGCCCGCCTCAAAGCTGAAGCTCTAAATTTAGGGCTGATTGCTTTTGTTTTTGTAAGGTCTACCGAACCACCTGGAAGTATGGATACTGCCCAAAAACTGGCCGCATTACCGGAAGTCCTTGAAGTGCATCATGTGGCAGGAGAAGATTGTTACCTGCTGAAAATACGTCTCAAGGATAATCATTCCGTAGCGGTTTTTATGCGTGAGAAGATTGGGGCAATTTCCACAATTGTATCCACACGTACTACCATTGTCCTGGATACCATCAAAGAAACATCAAAAATAAAACTCCCTATAATAATAGAGGATGAAAAGTGACAATTCTTTCAAAACAAAGCGAGAAAGACAGAACAAGAATTAAAATAATCGCTGCATTTGGAATTATTTATTTTGTATGGGGAACTACCTATTTAGCGATTCGCCTTGCTATTGATACCATCCCGCCCTTTCTAATGGCAGGAATTCGTTTCACTACTGCCGGGATATTACTTTATGGTTGGTGTTACTGGCGCTATGATAAAAAACCGGATTTAGCCGATTGGGGGAAGGCCGCCGTTCCGGGAATATTGATGTTTGTTGGCGGCAATGGCCTATTGACCTGGTCGGAGACTTTCATTCCATCCGGATTAGCCGCTTTGATTATCGCAACCGTTTCCATTTGGATGGTGGTTTTGGATTGGTTCTTCTTTAGCAAGAAGCGACCGGATAAGTTGACTTTATCAGGTATTGCTATTGGCCTTGCAGGAGTCGCCTTGTTAAGCGGAGTGGGGGATGAGATATTAATCAATGGAGGATCAATCATCGTTGGAATTCTTGTTCTTACCTTTGCATCGATGTCATGGGCTGCAGGTTCACTTATTTCCCGTAATTTAAAATCAACCATATCACTTCAATTTATGATTAGTATGCAAATACTTGTTGGCGGCTTGGCGTTGATTCTCGTTGGATCGCTACAGGGTGAATGGACGCGGGTTTCACTTCAGACAATTTCCTTTCAATCTTTATTGGCGTTGAGCTACCTGATACTCTTGGGGACCCTACTGGCTTATTCCGCTTATTTATGGCTCTTGCGCGTCAGCACACCCGCAAAAGTGAGCACCTATGCGTTTTTTAATCCGCTGATTGCAGTCTTTTTAGGATGGATTTTGCTGGATGAACCGCTAACATTAGAAACCATAATCGGCGCACTTCTCATTCTTGTTTCTCTACTATTGGTCAATCAATTAAAATTCCAAAAGAAACAAACTAGTGCTTCGACTCCAAAAGTAACCTCATCGAATCAAACGAAAAAGAAAGTGGAGGAAAAAATATGATTGCGAGAACATGGCATGGTGTCGTTCCGGAATCAAAGTCGGATGAATATCTGGAATATCTCCAAAAAACCGGCGTACCGGATTCTAAGTCTACAGCAGGAAATAAGGGCGTATTTGTTCTCCGACGTAACGAGGATACGAAAACGCATTTTTGGTTTATATCGCTATGGGAGTCTTTTGACGCAATTCGAAAGTTTGCCGGTGAGAATATAGGGGAAGCCCGTTATTATCCCGAAGACACACACTATCTTCTCGAAATGGAACCTTTTGTTAACCATTATGAAGTAGCGGTTAATGAGATAGAGAATTGATGAGTTACAAGAATATTATTTTCTAACTAAAACGATGATTGTCCGGTCATCATTCTGCAAAGCTTTCCCTGCATGTAAATTCACGCTTTCAAGAATCCTCTCAACTAGCTCAGAAGCGGAATTGCCTTCGTATTGTTGAGTAATTTCCAAAAGCCTTTTTTCGCCAAATTCTATCCTTTGCTCATTCATCGCTTCGGTGATGCCGTCGGAATAAATCAGCAACCGTTCTTCCGGGTTGAGTGATATCTGATCTTTCTGATAGTACACATCTTCTTGCATACCGAGTGCAAGTCCATGTGTTTTTAATAGGAAGGCTTTCTTATTCTTGGGAAAAAGAAATGGAGTATTTTGTCCGGCGTTGGCGTAAGATAATGTATTCTTTTGGGTGTCTAGAATTCCATAAAATAATGACACAAATGTTTTTGAGTCTGTGCTATGGAATAATAATTTGTTTGCTCTTTCTAAACATTCATTCACCTTCATGTTAACTGATGTTTGACCCCGGATAGTTGCCTGCAAGTTTGACATTACCAGCGAAGCGGCCATTCCTTTACCACTGACATCTCCCAATCCAATCGCCAATCGATGTTTATCCAGTTGTATAAAATCATAATAGTCTCCCCCGACATTTTCAGCAGGGATACTCAATCCGGCTATATCAAATCCGGGGATATCCGGATTTGATTTTGGAAGGAGGTTGAGCTGAATTTCTCTTGCCATTCTGGCTTCTTCCTGAGATCTGATACGAACCTCTTCTGCTTTTTTGCGCTCAGTAATATCCCGATAAATTGCGTAGACACCGATTTGCTTATCTTCATGAATAATGGGGGCACCTAAAATCCAGACATCGAATAGGGTCCCGTCCTTACGTTTGCGTTTTGAGTCCATCTCTACTCTTTTGCCATGGTCTACTTTCCGGGAAAGCATTTTGCCTTCTTCACGGAATTCTTCCGGTACTACGAGCTCATTGATAGGTTTTCCAATGACTTCCTCGCGGGAATAACCAAACATTCTGATAAACTCGTCATTTACATTGATGATAATGTCATTGGTATCATGCAATACAATAGCTTCTGGTGCGCTATTGAATAGTTTTTCCAGGTAAGTCTTTTGGATATATAATTCTTCAGCCGCTTTTTTGCGCTCAGTAATATCCCGGTAGATGGCATAGTCACCCATCTGCTTGCCCTCATGAACAACAGGTGCAACGAGAATCGAGACATCAACGAGAGTCCCGTCCTTACGTTTACGTATTGAATCAAGCTCTACTCTTTCTCCGCTCTTCACCCGCCGGGAAACGCTTTCAGCTTCATCCCGTAATTCTTTGGGAGCAACCAACTCATTGATTTTTTTCCCAATGGTCTCCTGGCGCGAATAACCAAATAATTTCGCGAATTCATTGTTTACGATGACAATAAGGTCGTTGTTATCTTGTAATGTAATTGCTTCAGGGGCACTATTGAAGAGCCTTTCAAAGTAGGTTTTCTGGAGATGAAGTTCTTCTGCTGATTTTTTGCGTTCGGTGATATCACGATAGATAGCATAGACGCCTAATTGCTTCTCGTCATGAACAATTGGCGCACCAAGAATCCAGACGTCAATCAAGGTGCCGTCTTTCCGCTTGCGTTTTGAATCCTTTTCTACTCTCTCTCCGTGAATTACTTTATGGGAAAGCATTGCCGCATCATCTTGAAATTCTTCAGAGGCAACCAATTCATTGATGGGTTTTCCGATGGCTTCCTCACGTGAGTAGCCGAACATATTGGTAAACTCATCGTTCACATTGACCACAATATCATTATTATCATGCCAGACAATAGCTTCAGGTGCGCTATTGAATAATTTTTCCAGATACGTTTTCTGGATAATTAACTCTTCCTCCGCTTTCTTGCGCTCGGTAATATCTCGATAGACGGCAAAATCACCCAATTGTTTTCCTTCGTGAATAATCGGGGCACCCAGAATAGAGACATCAATCAAGGTACCATCCTTACATTTTCTTTTTGTTTCAAGCTCTACTCTTTCGCCGCTCATTACTGTTTCCGAAGCTTTAATCGCTTCTTCCAGAAACTCCTCTGATGCCACAACATCGTTAATTGGTTTTCCTTTGACTTCTTCACGAGTGTAGCCAAAGATTCTTAAAAACTCTTCATTAACATCGACTATCTGATCTTTATTATTATGTAATACGATAGCTTCAGGGGCACTATTGAACAGTTTCTCAAAATAGGTTTTCTGAATTCGAAGTTCCTTCAGGGTTTTTTCTAAGTCCTTTATGCGTTTTTCTAATTCCGGGTAGGTTGGTTTTTTCATTACTTAAACCTATTTTACACATTATTCTATTTTGAGAATTATAGGCAGGATTAAGTTCGTATTCAAGCAGATTGAATATTTTAACGCTATAGGTGCAACTCGACAATATCTCCATCTTGCAACACGTAATCGCGTCCTACCTGCTGCCCGTCGTGAGTTACGCTGCCCCACAGCCGGGCGGATTTGAGGTTCTCAAGAAAATCGTGGTGTACCTTAGCAGCAAATTCTTCCAGTGTGCTTCCTTTTTTCAGCACAAAGGGTGATGTAAGATCGGCCTCTTTACCCGGTGGTTTGGAATAAACGCGGATGATGTCCAGTGCTTGATACACCGCTTGTTTCAACTGCTCCAAATTGCGTCTAGTCACTACAGATATGGAAATCAATGTCAATTCTTCTTCCATCAATTCGCAAAACGCCTGAAAATCTTCATCGGATTTTTCATCATCATCTTTGTTTACAACCACAATAAATGGTAGGTAAGTTTTTCGTTGTTGTTCTTCTTTACCTTCATTGCGGAGCAGTTCAATATGATGTTCCTTCAGGATTTCCAATGACTCTTCCAACTGTTCAAAAGGAAATGCCTGTATATCAATTACAATTAAGATAAGGTCAGAAGTGCGAATCATATCCATCATTTCCGGCTCAATGTGTTCAGGTGTCAGTGGAGGCGTGTCAATTAATTGAATCTGGATGTTCTCGAATGGCATCATTCCGGGAGTGGCTGCCCAGGTAGTGAAGGGTGATTCAGAAACTTTCGGTGTCGCGTGGGTGAGCGCTGCAACCAAAGAGGATTTTCCAACATTAGGCGGGCCTACAAGCACAACTCTCCCGGCGCCTTCTCTTTCGATGTGAAATACCGATTCATGCCGTCCAGTTTTTTTCTTTTGGGCCTGCGCAGCGTCTTTCATTTTGGAAAGGCGTTTGCGCAGACCGGCCCGCAGCTTATCGGTGCCTTTGTGTTTGGGGATGGTACCAATCAGCTCTTCCAAAAGAGAAATTTTTTCGGTGTCGGATTGAGCGGCTTTATAGCGCCTCTCAACTTCGAAATATTCCGGGGGGAGATTGGTCGGCATGGTTATCAAAATTCTGTTAATTCAAATGACTGTTTCTTTCTCTTTCAAGCTCGATTGAAAAATTTAAAATCTAAGCATACAAAATTCAAACATTTCGTTTTTCTCATGCTGATAATATATTTGTAATGCAAAACCACCTGCCTTATATTATGGAATCCTATGTATTAAAAACGCTAATATTCCTTCTAAAATCTCCATTTTTTAATTTCAAATTCGGAGAATTAATGGCAATGAATTATGAATACATCAAATATAAAATTGACCAAAATGTGGGGATCCTTATCCTCTACCGTCCAGATGTTCTGAATAGCTTTAATCGACCCATGGCAAAGGAGACTCAGGATGTATTAGAAAAATGTCGGGATGATGAGAATGTACGGGCAATATTAATTACTGGAGAAGGTCGTGGTTTCTCTGCGGGGCAGGATTTGGCGGAAGCGATTCCGCCGGATGGGAGTCCGGCGCCTGAGATTTCAGATATCGTCCGGGAAAGTTACAGCCCGATAGTAAAATTAATCCGAACGATTGAGAAACCTGTCGTTGCCGGAGTCAACGGGGTGGCGGCAGGAGCCGGAGCCAACATTGCGCTGGCCTGCGATTTTGTGATTGCTTCAGAGAACGCATCTTTCATTCAAGCATTCTGCAAAATCGGATTAATTCCCGACAGCGGTGGTACTTTTTACCTGCCCCGCCTGGTAGGGCTGCCTCGTGCAACTGCCATGATGATGCTCGGTGAAAAAGTATCCGCACCGGACGCCCTTCAAATAGGAATGATTTACAAAGTTTATCCGGAGGATTCATTCCAAGATGAGTTGATGAAATTTGTTAGGCATTTAGCCAAGCAGGCTACCAAAGCATTAGGAATTACCAAAAGAGCGCTAAATCAATCATTTGAAAATGATCTGGAAACGCAGTTGAAAGTTGAAGAACAATTGCAGAAGGAGGCCGGACAAAGTCAGGATTATCACGAAGGCGTCAAGGCCTTTCTTGAAAAACGCAAACCTAATTTCCATGGAAAATAATGTGACTAAATTGGATCGAAGTAGCATCATCGGGGTTGTTGGCGCCGGAAACATGGGCAGAGGTATTGCTCAAATTGCCGCGACTTGCGGCCATCGGGTTATTCTGCAGGAAATCAATAGAGATGTTCTTGAAAATGCTCAGGTCGATTTGAAAAGAATTCTAAATCGATTGGAGGAGAAGGGACGTTTAGGGGGAGAGACCGGGAGTGGAGTATTTGCTCGAATTAAATTTGTGGACAACCTTGACAAATTTCAGAATTGTGGGTTGGTAATTGAGGCGATCATTGAAGATCTTTCAGCTAAAAGAGAGACATTTGGCAATCTGGAAGAGATAGTCTCCCCAGAATGCATACTTGCAACAAATACTTCATCTCTGTCCATTACTTCGATTGCGGCAGCCTGCCAAAAACCGGGACGGGTGTTGGGCATTCATTTCTTCAATCCCGCGCCGTTGATGCCGCTGGTAGAAATTATTCCAGGAGTCAGGACGAATGATTCAACAGTTAACATCGCCCAATCCTTGATTAACGATTGGGGCAAAACAACTGTACGTGCTAAGGACACGCCCGGATTTATTGTGAATCGCGTTGCCCGTCCGTTTTACGGAGAGGCATTGCGAATTCTGGAAGAAGGTATTGCCGATGCTGCTACCATCGATTGGGTAATGAAGGAGATTGGCGGCTTCCGCATGGGACCATTTGAGCTGATGGATCTGATCGGGAATGATGTAAATTTGAAGGTGACCGAGACAGTCTTTGCAGAGTTCTTTTACGATCCTCGCTTTAGACCGTCTTTTACCCAAAAGCGAATGGTTGAAGCGGGTTTACTGGGAGAAAAAACCGGCATAGGTTATTATGATTACAGCAAAGGTATAGAGAATCCGAAACCGAAAGAAGACCAAGATTTGGGTGAGGAAATATTATTCCGTATTTTGGTAATGCTCATTAATGAAGCTACCGATGTGGTTTTTCTTAACATTGCTTCCAAAAAGGATTTGGATTTAGCCATGACCAAAGGGGTGAATTATCCCAAAGGTCTTCTCAAATGGGCCGATGAAATCGGTTTGGAAAAAGTGCTCATCAAACTGGAAGAACTGCAGGATGAGTATGGCGAGGATCGCTATCGTCCCAATCCATTGTTAAAACGAATGGTGCGAAATAAACAGAGATTTTATGAATAATTGGTTATTCCCGCCTTCGCGGGAATAACAGAAGGACATACACTATGAAATACCAACAACTCGCAGAAGAAACAGTCAAAAAAATGTACACTGAGGACGGTTTCACCGCCTGGATGGGAATTAAAATTCTGAAGGTAGAACCGGGTCATGTGATTTTACAAATGAGGGTTCGTCGAGAAATGCTGAATGGATTTCATACCTGCCATGGCGGGATACTTTTTTCTATGGCAGACACTGCGTTGGCATTTGCATCCAATTCTCACGGAAGACTCTGCGTGCTCGCCGAGGCAAATATTTCATATCCAGAATCGGTTTATGAAGGGGATATTCTAAAAGCAGAGGCTAGTGAGCTAAGCGTCAAAAATCGAATTGCGATTTACAATGTAAACATTACTAAAAATGAAAATATTAAAGTGGCTTTATTTCGTGGTACGGTTTACAGAACTAACAAAAATTTTTCAACCAAAGAGGATATGGAAAAACTAATATGAGAGATGCATTTATCATTGATGGCATCCGAACGCCTGTTGGCAAGTTCTGCGGATCATTAAGCCAGGTTCGTACGGATGATCTGGCTGCCCTCACTATTCAAAAAATCATTGAGCGAAATCCGCAAATTGATACAGAGCGAATTGACGATGTTATTTTCGGCTGCGCCAATCAAGCAGGCGAGGACAACCGTAACGTGGCTCGCATGGCACTGCTGTTAGCTGGAATTCCATTTTCTGTTCCAGGCGAAACCGTAAACCGGCTTTGCGCATCGGGAATGAGCGCCGCAGTAAATGCTGCCAGAGCCATCCGCCTTAACGAAGGAGATTTATTCATTGCCGGCGGCGTGGAACACATGACCCGCGCACCGTACGTGCTCTCCAAATCGGAAAGCGCGTTTTCCCGAAATGCAGAAATTTACGACACAAGCATCGGTTGGCGGTTTGTGAACCCCAAAATGAAAGAATTGTTTGGCACCGATGGTATGGGTGAAACCGCGGAAAATGTTGCCGAGCAATTCAAAGTAAATCGTGAAGATCAGGATTTGTTTGCCTATCATTCTCAGATGAAAGCCTCTAAAGCGACAGAAAATGGCAGACTCACAAAAGAAATCATCACCGTGGAAATTCCCCAAAGAAAAGCGCAATCCATTTTAGTTGAACATGATGAATTTATCCGATCGGATACAACTTTGGAGATTTTGTCAAAACTTAAACCGGCTTTCAAAAAGGACGGTACGGTTACGGCAGGAAATTCATCGGGAATTAACGATGGCGCCTGCGCTATGTTAATAGCTTCGGAGGAGATAGTAAAACAATTCAATCTAAAACCGAAAGCAAGAATCGCTTCTTCAGCAGTGGTCGGTGTCGAGCCGCGGATTATGGGAATGGGACCGGTGGGTGCAACTCAAAAAGTCTTGCAAAGAACCGGATTGCGACTTGGCGATATGGATATCATTGAACTAAACGAGGCCTTCGCTGCCCAAAGTCTGGCTTGCATTCGGGAACTGGGTTTGGCGGATGACGACCCACGCGTTAATCCCAATGGCGGCGCCATTGCATTGGGGCATCCCCTGGGAATGTCGGGGGCTCGATTATTGACAACCGCTATGATTGAGTTGCAAGAAAAAAACGCTCGCTATGCGCTATCTACCATGTGCGTCGGCGTGGGGCAGGGAATGGCGACGATTATCGAGAGAGTATAAATGAGCAATATCTTTGAATTTGACGGATACAAACCGGTTATTCATGAAACCGCTTTCATCCATCCTCATGCCGCGATCACTGGCAATGTGATCATCCAGAAGGATGTGTATATAGGTCCCGGCGCAGCCATCCGCGGCGATTGGGGACAGATCATCATTGAAGACGGCTGTAATGTTCAGGAGAATTGTGTGATTCACATGTTTCCCGGCGTTACCGTACGATTGAAAAAATCAGCCCACGTAGGGCACGGGGCTGTCATTCACGGCGGGCAAATCGGCAAGAATGCGCTTATTGGAATGAACTCGGTGGTGATGGATAATGCCATTGTGGGCGATGAATGCATTGTGGGCGCGCTATGTTTTATTCCTGCTGAGATGAAAATTCCCCGCCGAAAAGTAGTAGTAGGCAATCCCGCAAAAATTGTCAAAGATGTAAGCGACGAAATGATTCAGTGGAAAACTCAGGGGACAAAGCTCTATCAATCCCTGCCCAAGATGATGTATGAAACCTGGAAAGCGGGTGAACCTTTGCGGGAAGTGCCCAAGAATCTTCCCAAACAGAAAGCATTTTTCAAGACTTGGCCGGAGGTTCGACGTGTTGAAAAGGAAAGCAAAGGAAAGTGAAGAGATTCTGGAAAATTGACTCTGGATGCTTGATTAGAAATTCCAGTTAAAAGGATACCTAATCCAACATCGAGTATCGAGCATCTGATATCACTAACAAAATAATAGGATTATTTTGAAAACAGAATTGGGCTAATAAATAAAAAGTATTTGGAGAGAAGAATGCGACTTCAAAGCTATGCGCAAGGCAAATGGGTGAAAGGTAAAGGCAATGGAGCCGAGTTATTTAACGCTGTTACTGGTGACAAGGTAGCCGAAATATCCAGCGAAGGCCTTAATTTTAAAGGGATGCTGGATTATTCCCGAAAAACCGGCGGACCCAAATTGCGTAAAATGACCTTCCACGAACGGGCACGTATGCTGAAAGCGCTTGCCCAATATTTAATGAATCGAAAAGATGAGTTCTATGAAATTTCTGCCGCAACCGGAGCCACCCAATTCGATTCATGGTTGGATATCGAAGGCGGTATCGGGACGCTGTTTGTGTTTTCCAGCAAAGGGCGGAGGGAACTCCCCGATGAACCGTTTTATGTGGATGGAAATATGGAGATGATTTCCAAGGGAGGTACTTTCGTGGGCAGGCATATTTGTGTTCCCCTGGAGGGCGCCGGAATCCATATCAATGCTTTCAATTTTCCATGCTGGGGAATGTTGGAAAAAGTTGGTCCAACTCTGCTTGCCGGGGTACCAGCTATTGTGAAGCCAGCCAGTGCAACTGCCTATGTTGCGGAACGAATGGTGAAAGCAATTATCGAATCCAAAATTTTGCCGGAAGGTGCGCTTCAACTAATCTGTGGAGGAGTGGGCGATTTGTTTGAACATTTGACCGAGCAGGATGCAGTCACATTTACGGGATCGGCTTCCACCGGATTGAAATTAAAACAGCATCCCAAAGTGGTTCAAAATGCGGTGCGGTTTAATCTGGAAGCGGATTCGCTGAATTACTCAATTTTAGGACCGGACGCGAAACCCGGAAGCGATGAATTTGATCTGTTTATCAAAGAAGTTTCGAAGGAAATAACCACAAAAGCAGGTCAGCGTTGTACGGCTATTCGAAGGACAATTGTTCCCAAAAATATGACCTCTGATGTTTTGAAAGCCTTGCAGGAAAGATTGGCCAAAATAAAACTGGGTGACCCTGCAGTTGAAGGTGTAAGAATGGGGCCGCTTGCCAGCCAGGCTCAGGTTCAGGAGGTGAGGGAAAGAGTTGCAGATCTTGCAAAGGCCGGCGAGCTTGTGTATGGCAATCCGGATGATTTTGAAATCGCGGGCGGCGATAGAGAAAAAGGTGCTTTCTTCCCCGCTGTTCTGCTTTACTGCGATCAGCCGTTCAAAAGGAGCGAACCGCATAATATCGAAGCATTTGGACCGGTCACGACAGTTATGCCTTATGCTAATCTTGAAGAGGCAATTGAACTGGCGAAGATGGGGAAAGGCAGTCTATGTGGTTCATTATTTACGGCAGACAATAATGTGGCAAAAAAAATCATCCTGGGCACCGGCGCTTATCATGGCAGGATCATGATTGTCAATAAAGATTGCGCCAAAGAATCAACTGGACATGGCTCTCCATTACCGCATCTAGTTCACGGGGGACCGGGACGCGCCGGAGGAGGGGAAGAAATGGGCGGCATTCGCGCCGTACTTCATTATATGCAGCGAACAGCCTTGCAAGGTTCACCAACAACATTAAGCCATATCTGCAATGAATGGATGAAAGGCGCTGAACAGATCACAGACAAAATTCACCCTTTCCGCAAATATTTTAATGAGTTGAAAATCGGCGATACTTTTCTCACCGCTCGACGTACTGTCACTGAAGCGGACGTAGTAAATTTTGCCGGAATCAGCGGGGATCATTTTTACGTCCATATGGATGACGTAGCCGCGCAAAAATCTATTTTTGAAAAACGTGTCGCTCACGGGTATTTCATAGTTTCTGCTGCGGCGGGATTGTTTGTCGATCCCGGCGAGGGACCGGTGCTGGCAAACTATGGTTTGGAAGATTTGCGGTTCATCCAGCCGGTATATATTGGCGATACTATCCGGGTGAGACTAACTTGCAAGCGCAAAACTGCCAAAGAAAAACGGGAAGAGGAAAGACTGCAGGGAATTGTGGAATGGGATGTGGAGGTGTTTAATCAAGAGGATGAAACCGTTGCCACATATACCATTTTGACGTTGGTGGAAAGGAAGGAATCGTAATCTCTATTACCCCTTTTCGCAAAGGGGGTTAGGGGGATTTCCTATCTCGTTCCCAAGCTCCAGCTTGTGAACACGTGTTCGGATTTGAGGCGATTTTTTGACATCCCCCTAAATCCCCTTTCAAAGGGGGACTTTCCCTGGCATATGAGGATGTTAATAGATTGAATAGATTTGTCATTATTAGTAAGGAATAATGAGTATGTCTCACTCAGGTAAAGTATCAGTAGAAATAAAAGATGGAATCGGGACAGCTACTTTTTTCCATCCCAAGAAAAATTCTCTTCCCAGAAGTCTTTTGCGAGAATTGGAAAACTGTATAACGGAATTGGGTAAAAATGATGATGCCCATGTTATTATTCTTGCTAGCGAAGGCGACGGTCCTTTCTGCGCCGGAGCTTCCTTCGATGAATTACTATCCATTAAAAATTTTGAGCAGGGGAAAGAGTTTTTTATGGGGTTTGCCCGGGTGATTTTAGCAGTGAAAAAAGTGCCCAAATTCGTGATCGTCCGCGTCCAGGGAAAAACAGTTGGTGGGGGTGTTGGAGTAATATCTGCTGCAGATTATGCCTTGGCATTGAATTCTGCCTCCATCAAATTAAGTGAACTTAATTTAGGGATTGGTCCTTTTGTGATTGAGCCAGCCGTGGCAAGGAAAATTGGATCGGGGGCTTTTGATGCCTTGACAATCGATACTGAATGGCGAACCGCCAAATGGGCAAAAAATCACGGGTTATTTGCCGAGACGTTCGATAATATAGGAGACCTGGATTCAGCGCTTATGTCGTTAGCGAAGAAATTAGCTGAAAGCAGTCCTGAAGCTATGAAAGAACTGAAGGCGGTTTTTTGGGAAGGCACAGAGGAGTGGGATCGGCTCTTAGAAAAGAGAGCGGAGGTCAGCGGGAAACTGGTGTTGTCAGAATTTACCAGAAAGTATATAGAAGCTTTTAGAACTAAATAGAAGAAACATATAAATCCTCAGAGCACCCCAAGAAGAGGGGGGAAATCCGAAATCCCAAAATTTAAATTCGAAATAGAGTCAAATAAGCCAAATTTAAAATGATAAGACCGACAAACCCTTTTTTCGCCAGCATTTTAATGATCGTCGCTATTTTTTTAAGCTGCCAAAAAAGTGACGATGCCAAAACGGATTCCGTTCAAAACAAATCCACAACCGATTTGAGAAAGTTGGAATGGATCCTTGGCACCTGGCAGCGGGAAACATCCCATGGAATGATGTTTGAGAATTGGAAAGTAATCAATGACAATTTCTGGGAAGGAAAGGCATTCCGACTGGCGGCTAAGGACACCATTATTCTGGAAAAACTGTCATTGGTGATTATGGATGATAACGTTTTCTACGTGCCGGTGGTATCTCATAATTCCGGCCCGGTTTATTTTAGAATGATAGAACAATCCAAAGACAAAGTTGTATTTGTAAATCCTGAACATGATTTTCCACAGACGATCATTTACCGCAAAATATCTGATGATTCCTTGCATGCGCGAATTGAGGGCATGAATGAGAGTGTAGAATCGGGTATTGACTTTTATTTTGAGAGATCAGAAAAATAGACACAGGAGTGTGTCATTTCGAGTTCAAGGATGAACGAGAACTCTGTTTGGTCATAAGCATAACCAGATTTCTCACTTCGTTCGAAATGATATATTTGCCTAAACACATTAGTACCTCGCGCTCAAGCATTTCAACCCTTCCACACCTCCAGGGTCTTCACAAACTCCGTTAAAAACTGGTTCGCTTTAAATCCATCCAGCACTCTGTGATCAATCGTCAGCGTTACGTAAACCATTGGTTTGATCTCAGTGGTATCCTTGCCTTTCTTTTCGACAACAACCACTCTTTTCTCCAGCTTACCGATTCCCAAAATTGCTGACTGCGGTTGGTTAATAATTGGTGTAGCAATCAGACTTCCGCTAACACCGTGGTTGGTGATGGTAAAGGTTCCGTTCTGCACTTCGTCCGGTTTCAGTTTACCTTCCCGCGCCCGGGTGGTTAAATCCAGCAGTGCAGAGGCGGTTTTAAACAAATCCAGTTTCTGCGCCTTTCCGACAACCGGTACAATTAATCCATCATCAAGAGCAGTGGCAATCCCGATGTTGCAATCCGCAAATATTTCCAGCTCATCCTCATGCCAGCGGCTGTTTGCCTCCGGCACTGCTTTCAGAGCTTGCACTGCAGCTTGCACAAAGTAAGCGGTGAAGGTCAGCTTAACGCCCTTCTTTTCAAATTTGTTCTTCTCTTTTTCACGGTGAGCAATTATTGCCGACATATCCGCGTCAAATACGGCTGTTACGTGCGGTGCGGTGTGCAACATGCTATCCACCATGTGATCAGCAATTAACTTCCGCATACGGGAGTGGGGGATTCTTTTACCGGGAATGGTTGATTGCGGAGATTCGTCGCGGGGAGCAGGAGCGAATTTTTTTGCTGCGGGAGTTTTGGCCAGAAACTTTTCAACGTCCGTGGCAGTTACTCGTCCGCCGGCCCCGGTTCCTTCAATTCTTGTGACATCGATATCATATTTTTTGATCAGATATTTCACGGCGGGACTAAGACCGGTTTCTTCTTTGGTTTGAATCAGAGTAGCTTTTCTCTCTCGGGTTCGGCTGACAGGAGTTTCTACCGGGTGCTTCTGCTTTTTTACTACTCCCTTTGTGTCAATCTTACCCAATACTTCTCCTTGCATAACTTGATCACCTTCCTCCTTAATTATTTCAGCAAGAACACCATCGGAGGGTGAAGGAATTTCAATAGTGACTTTATCGGTATTGATTTCTAAGACCGATTCATTGATTTTGACCGGATCGCCCGGAGATTTGAGCCATTTTTCGATGATTGCTGTGGTGTCTTCCTGCTCTGTGGCAGGCATCGTGATGTCTATTAATGTAGCCATATGAATATCCTGCTTTAAGAAATAATCCTAAATTCGAAATTCTAAACAAATTCAAAGGCTCAAAATCCAAAATTCAAAACAGAAAATCGCATGTGATTGTTTTGAAAATTTGATATTTGAATTTTGTGCTTGTTTAGGATTTCGATATTCGTGTTTAATATTTCAAATCCCCAATCAGAATTGCACCAGTTCCACAATCTTATCGGCGATTCGCTCTACATCCGGAAGAATTGAATTCATCAATGGAATATTATAGGGAATAGGAATATCCGGCGTTGCCAGACGCTCAATGGGCGCATCCAAAATAAAGAACGCCTCCGTAACCAGCATTGCGGCGATCTCTGCGCCAAATCCGGCAGTGATATTGTCCTCATGCACAATCAGACAGCGACGTGTCTTTTTAACCGAATTCAACACCTCTTCTTTATCCCAGGGGGAAACGGTTCGCAGGTCAATAATGTCAGCTGAAATATCAATTAGTTTCGCAGCCCTTTCACAGCGCTCTACCATCGCACCCCAGGTGACAATGGTAATCTCTTTTCCTTCCTGAATAAGCCTAGCTTTACCCATTGGCAATATAAAATGGTCGCCGGGATAAGGCCTTCTTGCCCAGTGCGCATCCAGCAATGCGCGATGTTCAAAAAATATGGTCGGGTTATTACTGCGCATGGCGGCCCGGAGGAGTCCAACCGCATCCTCCGCATTAGAGGGAAGCGCCACCTGCCAGCCGATCCCGTGCGCCCAAATCACTTCGCTGCTGACACTGTGCCAGGGATCGCCGCATTTGGCAAATCCGCCCGGAATCCGAACCACAATTGGCGCGGCAAAACGGTTGTTGGTTCGCCAGCGAATGGTGCCACAATTGTTGAGCTGCTCTGTTGCGGGATCGGCATACTTGCGGAATTGAATTTCCACAACCGGCATCAGTCCGTTAAGCGCCATTCCAACCGCACGCCCCATAATTCCTTCTTCCGACAGGCTGGTGTCAAAAACCCGTTCCTTGCCAAATTCTTTCTGGAGTCCCAATGTTGCCGCATGGACGCCGCCCTTTAACCCCACGTCCTCCCCGAAGATTAGTAATTTGGGATTGGTCTTTAGCTCATATTCCAATGTTCGCCGAATCGCTTCGACCATATTGATCCGTGCTGCTCCCGGTTCGGGCCTGCCATTCGATTTGGGAAATTGATGTTTTTCAGCGGCCAACCCTCCTTTTATCTGAATGGCCGGTTTCCCGTCATTACTTGTTTCAAAAAATAGGTGTCGATGAATTTTCTTTTCATCGGGATCGGCTTGATGCAGCGCTCTTTGAAGTGCCGATCTTACCTCATCTTCAACTTCCTTGTGCAGATTTTTCCAACCGTTTTCGGAAATGAAGTTCGGAACCAAATAATTGTCTAATTTTCTCAAAGGATCATTGGCTCGTTCATATTCGAGAAATTCATTTGGCTTATAGGCCTGTGTGTCCTGACCGGAATGCCCGCTTAAGCGCGGCACGGTCACCCGGATTAATAAGGGCGTTCGATTACTTCTAACAAATTGAACCGCTTCTTTGATTTTTGCTGATGCTTTTGCCGGATTAGTACCGTCAACTTTATCGATAATTGTTAAATTGGCAAATGAGGCGAGATTCCTGGCAATGTTGCCGCCGGGGGTTTGTTTGTCAGAAGGAACCGAAATAGCATAACCGTTATCTTCAATAAAAAACAGCAGAGGCAGTTTTAATGTAGTTGCAATTGTTAATGCAGACCAAAATCCACTGGTTGCCACTGAACCTTCCCCGCCCATGACAACCGCGATTGCATTTTCATAGGGCTTTTCTTTTAAAATGGTGCGCCGGTATTCGATTGCCTGTGCCGAACCGGCTGCCGGCGTATATTGCGAACCGACGTCTCCTGCCATGGGGATCACGGTTGCTTTTCCTTGAGACGGAAGATTACACACTGCGCCAATGTCGCGTCCATCACTATACCCGCCCGATTTTGCCATGGATGCCGCAAACCCATCCTCCGGGGTTAAACCCAATGTTAAGAGCATAGGCCGGGAACGATAGTAAGCGCTCACCACATCCAGCGGATGGGTTAGCAGCGAACCTAATAAAATTTGACAAAGCTCATGTCCTCGCGCAGAAAATTGATACGGCACCAGCTTTTTGGGATATAGCTCTTCTTCTTCGATATCATCCATTATGCGGGAAGTTAAAATAAATCGGGCAATTTCCTCCCAATTAAAGTCGGGGTCAACTTCCGGTGAGTTGGCGAGCCGGGTAGCTGGCATAAATTTCATTCCCTTTTAATTTACTAACCTAAATTACTAACCGCAGAGTTCGTTGGGGTTAAAGCCAAACCATGTTACGGGTAATAATCGACGAGCTTAATTGAATTATTGCGATTTTTAATTTAAGAAAAGGAATGATTCGATGAAAATGAAATTTGCGCGTTTATTAACGGTGCTTTATCTGAAAGATAAGCTTGTCCGCCACGCCGAACAAAATAATGATAATAATAGCAAAAATGAAAATGGTCAGGTTTCCCCCCAAAACATCCCCGATACCTCTGAGAAAAGGTTCTATATCTTGGATGTTTTTTTTGAAAACGCTTAAAAGAACGTCGCCTAAGTTTGTGAAGTAAAACAGGATGCCTACGGAAAACAAACCGGCTATTGCCAGTAATACACTTTCAAAAAAACTATAAGTTTTTTCCCGCTTTTTCCTGATGCGGGAAACGACCGACTCAGAGAAATCTGCCGACAGCATGAATCCGGTTTCATCAGCTAACCCGGCGTAGAGTTGCTTATAAACCATGTAGTTTTGGCGGCATTGATCGCAATTTTTAAGATGACGATCCACTTCCGTTTTATTTAGCTCAGGATCTTTATCCAGGTATTTTTGAAGATCTTCATCTGTTAAATGATTCATTTTACAAATTCCTGTTCGGCATATTTTTCTAATAATTTGTCTTTCAAAAGTTTCCGTGCCCGGAACAAATAATTTTTTACGGTGCCCATCGGCATTCCGGTGATTTCACCTATTTCATCATAGCTTAAGTTTTCTAAATGATAAAGCGTAATTATGGTTCGATACTGGGCCGGAAGACTATTCAGTTCAACATAGAGCATTTCAGATACCTCTTGCGAAATTGCGCTCTCATCAGGTAAAGGAAATTCCCCTTTCAGTGAATCCAGATTACTTGGTCTGCTATCAAAAACTGCGGAATCGGATTCATTTTCCCGAATCGTTAAGTCATCGTAAAGCAGGGCCTTTTTCTTTTGCAAATAGTTGATGCAGGTGTTATAAGTGATTTTGGAAATCCAGGTTGACAGCTTTGATTGAAATTGAAATTTTGCCAGATTTTGATAAATCTTTAAGAACACGTCCTGACATATTTCCTCGCGGTCGGATTCATTTAAGATCATGCGAAAAACCATATGAGTAACCAACCGTTGATATTTCTCAATAAATTGCTGGAAAGCCTGTAAATCGCCGTTTAGAATTTTTTCAACCAGTGGCCGCTCTTGATCCATTGCTTTCTCATTTGGTCTAATTAATTGGACAACTCAAAATTAAGAATGTTGCAGAATATTTCCAAGGTTGTGCAACATTTTTGCCTGATAAATGTCTGATTATGTGTGAACAATAAAATGAGGAGAAATTATGGATAAGGAATTTCTAATTCCCATCGCATTTTTCGCTATGGTTGCGTTAATCGTCAAATTTGTAATCGATCATAAAACCCGGCGCTTATTAATAGAGAAAGGGATGGTGGATGAAAAGGTCAAGTATTTGTTTAAAAATGGCACACAACTCCTGTCCTCAATGAAGTGGGGAATGGTCCTAATTGGCATCGGCCTGGCGTTGCTTATCAGTCAAATCTTTCGGTATTCGATCTCTGAGGAAGCAGGGATTGGGCTGATGTTCCTATTTGCCGGTATTGGCTTTATAATCTACTATTTTATGGCAAAGAGCAGAATGAGCGATGCGAATTCGAAAGATTAATAACCGCTCAGATCCGCGGGTATCATCCGGGAACCAAAAATTTTCCAGATATAAAGAGAAAATGGTTTTAATGCGGTAGTAATTTAAGCGGTTATGCATGACCAAGACTCAGTTGGCCATGCATAACATCATAGTTGTGAATTATCGTTTTAAAGAATCACGAATTTCCCGAAGCAGAAGTACTTCCTCAGCCGGCTTTGGGGGTTCGGCGGGCTTTTCCTCTTCTTTGCGTTTCATCCGATTCATTCCCTTAATAACCATGAATAGGGCAAAGGCAACAATGATAAAGCTAATGATGCTGTTAATGAAAACACCATAGTTAATGGTAACAGCACCCGCTGCCTGAGCATCTGCTAATGCAGCATAAGGAGCGGCAGCAGCGGCTCCTTCTTTCAATAAGATAAAAAAGTTGGAAAAATCAATTCCGCCTAAGAGCAAACCAATTGGTGGCATCAATACATCGCTCACCAGTGACTTGACAATGGTACCAAATGCAGCACCAATCACGATACCGACAGCCATATCCACGACATTACCCTTCATTGCAAATTCTTTAAATTCTTTAAACATACGGCCTCCTTAAACTATTTGAATAGTGGTTAAATTTGGGCGATAAGTTAATTTGTAAACAATGTAAAAATCTATCAAAAAAATATTTTGCTAAAATAATAATTAGATAATAATAGAAGAATTGGGGGTATTTGATTTGCCGGTCAAACGGGTTCCAAGTTCACACTATATTTTCAAGATGCTCAATCGATTTTTGACAAGACTCGTACCGCCCCGTTTTTAAACATTCCGAAAGGATTATGTTTCTGATTGTATTATGGCAGAAAGGTAAAAAATGAAGATCATTTCAAAAATTCTTTCTTGAGAAACGGATGGGCTTATCATTATGCTTTCTTTGTTTATGAACATTTTTATAGAGGCAGGGTTAAATTAATTCAAAATGATTTTCAGGTTAATCCATTAAACTTATGATTGATTTTTTCAAAAAAGTGTTTGGCGAGCAGCCTTTGGAATATCATGCTGATTTCAATGATATTCAACATCACGACGCCCGAATCGCTGCCAGCGCGCTTCTCCTGGAGATGGCTCACGTGGATGGAGAGTTCACCAGCGAAGAAAAAGAAAATCTAATCTCCCTCTTGCAAAGCGAGTATGGATTATCCGGGGCAGACGCCAATGAAATGATTAAGGCGGCTGAAGAAGAATTAAGCAATAGCCTTGATCTTTGGAGGTTTGCCGACATGATAAACGAGAATTTTTCGCTTGACGAAAAGCTGCGCGTCGTTGAGCTGCTTTGGGAACTGGTGTACACCGACGGAAAATTAGATAAACACGAAGATTACCTGATCCACAAACTCGCTCATCTGCTCAGAATTACTCATAGTCAATTAATAGATGCCAAATTAAAAGTATTAAACAAACAAAAGAATTAAGCAGTTTTTGTAGTAAGAAATTCACACCTGTATATCAATTTCACCTTAGGGCTAATAAATAACGATTCTGGAGATTTAGCTAAATTCATAGTAATTAATGAATTCAGATTTATGAATCTTTTTTGGCACCATTTCTGAAGGAGGTGAGATTAGATTTTAAATTTGATGTCCGATTATTAAATTGATCTCAAGGTTGAAAATCAACAGAAGGAGAGAATCATGAATTGGTTTCAGGGTAAAAAAAGTTTATCAATAGTCTTAGCAGTATCGATGGCACTATTTTTAATATTTTCCAGTTGCGCAAAAGATAGTACAGCACCCAAAGAAGAGCCGCCACCTGCTCCACCAGAAGCTTCTTTTGTGATGGATTTGAGTGCTTTACCGGATACGTCATCTCCAGCCCCTTTTCAAGAAGGGCAACAAAATGTAACCTACGCTAATTGGGGGTGGTCTGCTCTAAACGTTGCCTTTTGGAATGCTGCTTTAACTTTAACAATGATTGTTCCTGTGGCTGCTTTTAGTGCTACTATTCAGGCCACGCCGGAATTACAGCCGGATGGTCGCTGGCTATGGACTAGAAATTTTAATGTAGCAGGGATTTTACACACAGCAAAGTTGTATGGAAAAACAGTTACGAACGGTATTGAGTGGGAAATGTATATATCAAAAGACGGAGTTTATACTGATTTTAAATGGTATACCGGTTTGTCAAATTTACCTGTCACGGAAGGCACATGGACATTATATAAAAATCCCAATGATCCGGTGGAATTTCTTTCCATTGCATGGCACTATAATTGGCAGCAGGATACCGGCGATATTAAATACACCAATATAGAACCGGGCAATCCTGGAAATGGCGGATATATTTATTACGAAAAAACCAATGATACTCCTTTCAACGCCGGCTATGATATATTCAACGGTGTGAATAATCTCACTGAAATAGAATGGGATCGTAATGCACATGATGGAAGAGTCCGTGATCCGCTGCATTTTGGGGATTCTGATTGGCATTGCTGGGATATAAATTTGATGGATACTGTTTGTCCGTAACCGCAGTAATTCCATAACTGCCCTGGATTAATCCCCCTGATTAGTCTCAGGGGGATTTTTTTATGCATTAATCACGGTATAATACATCCGTTCGCTGATGTCAGCCCATTGAGCCATGCTTTTGCGGAATTTGCTAAAAGAGTCATATACTTTCTCGCTCATTGCATCATTTGCTGTAATTTCGTCAATCACTTCCCGTGAGTATTTTCTCAAAGCGCTTAACACGGCATCGGGAAAGCGCAAGAATTCCACCTTTTTATCATTCATTATCTTTTGCAGATACTCACTATTCTTGGACTCAAATTCGGAGAGAATCCAAACGTTTGCCCGGTAAGCCGCCGTTTTCACCATCGATTGCAAATCGTTGGGCAGTTCCTCAAAGGCAGTCCTATTCACAATTAACTCCAAAACCGAACCGGGCTCATGCCAGCCGGGGTAATAACAATACTTTGCAATTTGATGAAAACCCATTAGATAGTCGTGGTAAGGACCGATCCATTCGGTAGCGTCAATTACACCCCGCTCCAGGTTTGTGTAAATTTCACCTCCTGCGGATAAGATGGCGGAGCCACCCGCCTTGGCAATTACCTTTCCCCCCAAACCCGGGATTCGCATTTTCAATCCCTTCAAATCATCGGTAGTATTGATTTTGCGATTAAACCATCCCCCGGTTTGCACTCCGGTGTTACCGGCTGGCATGGGGAGCAGGTTAAAGGGCGCATAAAGTTCCTCCCATAATTGGAGTCCGCCGCCGGTGTAAATCCAGGCATTCATCTGCTGAGCGTTCATGCCGAAAGGCACTGAGGCAAAGAATTGAGATGCGGGCGCTTTGCCGGCCCAATAATATGATGCGCCATGCCCCATCTGTGCAGTACCCACTGTGACCGCATCAAATGCCTCCAGGGGCGGTACCAGTTCGCCGCCACCGTAAACCTGAATTTGCAGCCGTCCCCCGGACATTTCGCCGATCCATTGGGCGATCAAGTCCGCGCCCTCCCCAAGTACCGGGAAATGGGGCGACCAGGTTGTAACCATTTTCCATTGGAATTTCTTGCCACTTTGAACCGCCGGCGCTGCACCTTTCTCCTCTCCGGTACCGCAGCCAAAAATGAGACTTGATCCTCCCACTACTGAAACCGCCGTCGCTTTCTTCAAAAATTCCCGCCGCTTGATGCTAGACATAGTTGCCTCCGTGATTTTCGTATTTTAAAATATATTAGTCTGGCAAGTAATTTTGTGCAATAGAAAAATGGATTGATTTTCATAAATTATGTCGTTGCACCCACTCGTGTTTTAGTGTGACTTAATTTTAATATTTCGGCATATTAATTTACAGGTCACAACAACTTTATTCTACGATAGCCCGGTTTATTGAAGAAGTAATAGGAGTAAATAAAAATGGGGCAAAATATTTGCCCCATTAACGCTCGTAGGATTTTCCTGCACTTCCGTGTGTGCCCTGACGCGCACCCTCAGGAAATCATCGGTATCTTTTCAAAATCTGATAAGATATTTAAAAGAATTTTTTTTAATACGAGGCAACGGATTTTAGCTTGGTCTTGTATGGTTCGTTCTTCACCAGATTTATTATTTTTAAATTGATGTCTTCACTCTTAAGTATCCTCCTATGCCCCAACCCTTCTGTTAAGATAAACTGACTTTCTCTCCAATTTTGATGGAGTGCCAAAGCTTGGCTGTATGGAATTTCCTTATCCTTTTGGTCGTGTATTATAAAGCCGGGGACATCAAGTTGTGTTACGAAATTTGTAAAGGAAAATTCTCTTGAGTTTTTGCCGGTAAAATTTTCTAAGAATTGCGACAGCCGGCCGATGGTTTTTTTGGAAGCATGAATCTGTTGAGCAAATGCCTCAAAAATAAATTCGATTGTGGTGGGTGAACAGATGGTTATCAACTTATCTGTGTGAGCTCCTTCAGCCACGGCATAACCTGCTGCCGTGCCGCCAAGAGAATGCCCGATAATTGCATGAAACCCGCCCACATCTTTGTCAATATCCTTTATGATTTGAGCAAACTCGGGCATATTGGTGCGCTTGCCGGGAGTGTCGCCATGAGCAATTGCGTCAAAAGAGATGACGCGGTAGCCGGCTTCAACAAGCGGTTCGACAAAATGTCCCATCTGAGAGCCTCTCCCTTCCCAACCATGTACCAGTAAAATTGCCGGACCTTTATCACCCCACTCATACCGCATATAATAATCCTCGTGGCCACCCATTTTGAAATCACTTTTAAAAGGAACCTTCATTTTTCGTGCGGCTTTAAGGAAATTTGCCTCCCAACTCGGGCGCGTAAATGTTCGGGGAGTGAAAAATAATTGAACCGCCCATTTTCCCGCAAGGGCAGGAAAGAGCATTTCGGTTATCTTGAATGCGGTCTGAAACATTGCCAATAATATCTTTTGAATCACGAGAATCTCCTTTTTTATATTTTGTTCATAATCAGACCGTTTGGTCTCTTTTTGGATAAAAAATTTTTACGCGATTAGCTCATCGTCGATAAATTCTATGAGATGATCAATGATAATTGCCATATAACTGTTGTCACCATGACTCCGGGTCATAGCTATTCCGCCTTCTATTGAAGTAAAGATCACCACAGCAGCTTTTCCCGGATCAATACCGGATTTAAACTCACCTTTGCGGATTCCATAATTAATAATTTGAACCAGTTCGTTAATTAGGTCATCCACCGCTTCTCTTACCTTTTCCTGCAAAAGGAGATTGGTGCTGTCTGAATCAACAATAGTGTTGAGGATGGGGCATCCTCCCTTTATGACCGGGTTCAAGGGATAGTCACGGTAAAATTCCACAATACCTTTCAGCTTACCGGTGGCAGTTGGCTTACCTACAATGGCATTTGCCAATGTCTTTTTCACGACACCAACAGAATATTCAAATGCTGAGATCAGGATTTCTTCTTTGCTGTGAAAATGATTGTAAATGCCGCCTTTCTTTAACCCAGTAATCTGCATTAATTCAGAAAGCGATGCGCCGGCATAGCCATTTGTATTAAAAAGCGCCGCCGCCTGGGCTACAATATTTTCTCTGGTGAGCTGACCTTTTTTCATATCTTAATTCTCTCTTAAAAACAGACCGATTGGTCTCTAATATAAAATCATTAAGGTTTCTTGTCAAGATCTTTTTGAAGGTATTTTATTTACCTGTTGTTTCATCCAATAATTTTCTTGCCCAATGAAAAAATCAGAATATATTGTCAATTCATTAATTCCGATCAGAGTTACATTTCGTCGGTTTTGTGGAATTGAATCGAAAATAGAATCGGAGGAGAAGAAATTGGCTTTAAAACTCAGATTAATGGCTGTCTTAGCCCATCCTGATGACGAATCGCTGGGGACAGGCGGCACGATGGTGAAGTATGCTCAAGAAAATGTTGAAACCTATTTAGTGACTGCAACAAGAGGGGAGCGGGGACGCTATGGCAATGAAAAACATCCGGGATTGGAAATAGCCGGCAAAACCAGGGAAGCAGAATTGCTGGCAGCCGCAAAAGAATTAAGTATCAAGGAAGTTCACTTTTTAGATTATATCGATGGCGATTTGGATCAAGCGAATCCCCACGAAGTGATTGCAAAGATTGTCGGACATTTGCGTCGCGTGAAACCTCAAGTCGTGATCACCTTTGGAGCGGATGGCGCCTATGGTCACCCTGATCACATAGCAATTTCTCAATTCACCACCGCTGCAATTGTTTGTGCGGCCGATCCAAATTATAAGTCCGCTGGAAATGAAAACGCCCACCGCGTGCAAAAACTCTATTACATGGCTTGGCCGCAGAAAAAATGGAAGGTCTACCAAGAGGCTTTCCGTGATTTGAAAACTGTTGTTGATGGCGTGGAGCGCAGAGTAAACCCCTGGCCGGATTGGGCTGTGACGACCATTATTGATACCGCAGATTACTGGCAGGCGGTTTGGCGAGCAGTAAGCTGTCATAAGACCCAAGTCGCCAGTTACAGCGGACTGGAAAATTTATCCGAAGAACATCACCAAGTTATTTGGGGAACCCAGCAATTTTACCGCGTTTTCAGCCTTGTCAACGGCGGTCGTAAACGGGAGAGGGATTTGTTTGAAGGGTTAAGGTGAAGCAGCAGCAAACCTTGAAGATCGGATAGCGATATCCCACTTGAAATTTCATGAAAACTTCATAATCAGTTCATAAGGTATTTTGTGACCTGGATAAAGAAAATCCTGAAATCGATCGGCGTTAACCGGGCGGTGGTAGCCCTCTCCGTTACTCGTCTGGCCGATGCGATGGGGAACAGCATCCTGTTTATTGTTATTCCGTTGTATGTCGTGAAATTACCGGAAGTCTATTTTCATTTGCCTGACCCAGTACTGGTTGGCCTGCTTATTTCGCTGTACGGATTTGTTAATTCTGCGCTGCAGCCGGTTATGGGTGCGTTGGTTGACCGTCTAAGCCGGCGTAAGTTAATGATTCAGGTGGGACTGGCTTTAGTGGGTGCCGGAACGCTAAGTTTTATGCTGGCGAGTCGATTTGCGGATTTGCTGATTTTGCGCATGTTGCAGGGGGCAGGTGTAGCTCTCACCATTCCCGCATCCATGGCATTAATGGCGGTCATCACCAAAAAAGAAACGCGTGGCGGCTCCATGGGATTTTACAGCACCATGCGGATGACAGGATTTGCCTTGGGACCTGTAATCGGCGGTTATCTGCAGGTTCATTATGGTTTCAATGCCGCCTTTATCGCCGGCGCAGGATTTAGCTTTCTCGCCATGATAATGATCCAGCTCTGGGTTCATGACGTGCCGGCGCCAGAAAATCCTGAGGTGACAAAAAGGTTTCAGATATTCGACCGGACACTGCTCAGCCCCGGGATTTTGAGCGCAGGACTGGCGACCTTTGTGATGGCAAGCAGCTTCTCCATGGTGACCACTCTGGAAAACGAATTCAATGCCCTGTTGAATATCACAGCTCTGGATTTCGGCATTGCCTTCAGCGTCCTGATGATTGGGCGCCTCCTGTTTCAGATTCCGCTCGGCCGTCTTTCCGATTTTATCGGAAGAAAGCCGTTGGTCTTAGTGGGGCTGGTATTGATGGCGCCTGCTACGGCATTGTTGGGAGAAGTTGGCAGCATGTGGCAGTTGGTGGCAACCCGGCTGTTTCAGGGCATTGCCTCTGCCTGCATTGCAGCGCCGGCCTTTGCCGTTGCAGCCGACCTGGCCAGAACCGGCGGCGAAGGACGCCAGATGAGTGTGATTACCATGGGTTTTGGTTTGGGCCTGGCAACCGGGCCATTACTGGCAGGTCTGCTCGCGGTGGTCTTTTTTGAATTGCCTTTTTTAGCCGGAGGAGTTATGTGTCTGCTCTGTGCTTTAATTGTCTATCGCTATATGCCTGAAACCATAACACGCAAGAAAAGCACTTAGCTGCAGGACTTTCCCCCAAATATTCATTTTTGAAAAAATGAGTGCCGAGGGAAAAAATGGAGTATGTATAAACACCTGGATCATCACTTGATACAATTTGGGGTGTGAGTGGTTTTGTAAGTTTAATGTCCACTGAAAATCCCTTGCCTGTTCTGCAAATTATTCTCTTAATTGAAAAAAGAGCATTAAAACCAAATTGTGGTTATGGCGGCTGCTTTAGTGTAATTAACTGATGCACGCAAACGAGAGATTGGTTTATTTGAGGGAGTTGTGGTATCAAGCAGCACACATTTTATAAAGATTGTACATTTATCCGAGATGTGAGTATATTAAAATTGATATCAAGAGTGGAGGATTGCAGAAAAAAGATATCAAAGCACCATGAGTGTCTGCCGGTCTTCTATGCTGAGGGTTTGATAAACCTTGAGCATAGTTCTTGATGAGAAGGGATTAAATGAAGCTGCAGCTTAAAATCCTATTGTGGATGGTGGCTATTTTTATACTGGGGGGAGGGCTTTCTGTTTACTTTGTAACCACATTCCAGCGACGAGCCGGTATTGAACAATTTCAAGCCATGGCCAATGTTCTTTCGTCCACGGTTGAAAATGCGCTCGAAACCTCAATGATTCGTAATGATCCGAAAGAGATTAAGGAGATTCTTAGTAACATCAAAAGGGAACCCTTGCTGCAAAGCATTTCGATCTACTCGGCCCTTGGAGATGTATGGGTAGCGACCGAAAAAGAGGAGTTTGATAGGGATAAGATCCTTGAGGTAGCTGAGTCGGCTTTGCCGGCAATCATAAGAAGTTCAAAAATGGGGAATCTGGAGCTTCGCATCCTTAGCCCTGTGGCTAATCGACCGGCGTGTCAGGGGTGTCATCAGCCGCGGGAAAAGGTTCTTGGAGTAATTGAAGTGCACCTCGGGATGCAGACTTTGGTAGAAAATGTCCGTCAGAGCACCAGGATAATATCAGTAATGAGCGGAATCATACTCCTCCTGGTTCTGGGAACTATAGCCTTTCTGTTCAAAAAGTCTGTTCTGGACCGCTTGGACGCTTTGCTTGGCTGGGTCTCGAAAATCTCTGCGGGTAATTATGAGGTAAAAATCGATGATTCAAAATCGGATGAATTTGGCGTTTTGTCCAGAGCTTTTGATGAAATGCGCGAACGGATCAGTGAACACACCCATGAGCTTAATACAAAGATAACCGAGCTGAGCGGAAGCCTAACCAATCTTTATATCCTTAGCGAGACTATTTCCACAACGGTTGATGTTATTCCCGGTCTAAAAGAACTTGGTGACTTGATAAAAGACTGGCTTAATTGTGAAATTTGCAATATTTATTTGTTCGATGGCAAGAACCTTAGGCTCCAGGCTTCTTCAGATTTGGATACGCAAAAGATAGATTCCCGGGCGGGCGACGGGGTAGTGGGATTAGTAGCCAGGGACAAGAAACCAATCCAGCGAGATGATTTTGAGATGAAGAAAGGCATTCCCGGTGCGCTTCTGGCCGTTCCACTCATCAGTCAGGACAAACTCGTAGGAGTGATAGAGGTTTGGCGGCGGCAGCGCTTTAATGGAGGCGACTTTCCTCTGGTTTCCATTATAGCCACCCAGGTGGCAACCGCAGTCGAAAATCGCCGTCTTTTTCATGAGCTTCGGTCCAAAAAAGACCTGATGCGTTTATTGTTCGAGCGGGTGACTTCTGCTCAGGAAGAGGAACGAAAAAGAATTGCGGTTGAACTTCACGACGAAATCGGGCAGATCCTGAATCTTATGGCAATCCATCTGGATTCTCTTGCTGAGACGGTTCCTGTGGGCCTCAAAGAAGTTAAAGCGAAGGTAAAGGATTTGAAATCTCTCACCACAAAGACGGTCGATGATATTCACAATCTTATCTACCGCTTACGCCCTACTATGTTGGACGACCTCGGTCTGATTTCTGCTATTCGCTGGTATGCAAGAAATTACCTGGAATCTTCGGGAATCAAAGTTGATATGAGCTTTGTTGAATTCGAGAAAAGGTTACCCTCCCAGGTTGAAGTAGGCATCTTCCGAATGGTCCAGGAAGCCTTCTCTAACATCCTCCGACATGCTGAGGCGAAAAATGTAACCTTGCGCCTGGAGCTGAAAAACGCAACTGTTTCGGCCCTAATTGCCGATGATGGCAATGGCTTTGACATAAATAAAGTCTTGAAACCGCCTTATAGAGTAAATGCACTGGGGCTCCAGGGAATTGAGGAAAGGGTAACGCTTTTGGGTGGGCATTTGCAGATAACATCGCAAAAAGGAAAGGGTACCCGGGTTCTCATTGAATTTCCACTAATGGGATGAGAAAACAACTTTACGATTTTATTGCCCAATTATGGTTCTGGGAAATCTTTATGAACATAACAACCCTGGGATTTATGGTATCTCCCTCTAAGGGAGGAAGTAGATGCAAAAGATACGAGTATTGATAGCTGATGACCACACCATGGTTCGTCAGGGGATTCGCAGCCTTCTCGAGACAAGGGGGCTAGAAATTATAGCGGAAGCGGCCGACGGCAGAGAGGCTGTGCGGAAAGCTAAGGATCTTGAGCCTGATGTGGTTCTCATAGATATTGGGATGCCGATTATGGATGGTATCGAGGCCACACGCCAAATAAAAAAGAAGCAGCCCGACGTGCAGGTTCTCGCTCTTACCATGCACGACGACGAGGAATATCTCTTTCAAATTCTCAAGGCCGGAGGCTCAGGCTATGTCGTAAAGAAGGCCGCTGTCAGCGAATTGATACTTGCAATACAGGCTGCCTCCGAGGGAAAATGCTACCTCTCGCCATCGGTATCCAAGGGGTTAGTGGAAGATTATCTCCGGCGCCTGAAAGACGCGGACGTAGACCCGCGCTACGGCAGTCTGACCAACCGGGAGCGGGAGATCCTTAAACTCATTGCTGAAGGTTACACAAACCAGGAGATTGCCGATCTCCTTTTTCTGAGTATAAAAACCATCCAAACTCACCGGGCCCACCTGATGGAGAAACTGGGTTTTCATGACCGCACCGAGTTGGTAAAATACGCACTCCGTAAAGGCCTAATCGAACCCTGACCTCCATTTTATCCATCCATTCCTTCTGAATCAGGTCCTTATGACCTGAAAATAGGTTCTATGACCGATACCCAGACTCAAAGAATTGTCTTATTATTTATTACAAAAAGTCTATTCAAAAGCGGGAGATGAACTTATGTTTTCGACAGCGAAATCTTTGCGCGGGCAGTTACAATCCCGGAATATCAACCGAAGAGAATTTTTGCAGTTTTGTTCTATGCTGGCTGTGACACTGTCTCTGCCCCTTAGTTACACCAAGTCTATTGCTGCAATTCTTGGACAAGGTAAAAAGCCATCGGTGCTCTGGTTGGAATTTCAGAGCTGCACTGGTTGTACAGAATCTTTCACCAGATCCGACCACCCTGGCGTCGCACAAACCGTTTTGGAGTCGATCTCGCTGGACTATCATGAGATCCTGATGGCTGCAGCAGGAAAACAGGCAGACATAGCGCAAACGGCTGCCATGAAAGAAAATTGGGGTAAATATATACTGATTGTGGAAGGCTCGGTGCCCACCGGGGAAGCGGGTGTATACTGCACTATCGGTGGCAAACCGGCAGTTGACGTTCTCAAGAAATTCGCAGAGGGGGCGGCATTTATTGTGGCGGTAGGAACCTGTGCCAGCTACGGCGGCTTGGCTGCCGCTCGTCCGGATACCACATCAGCAAAAGGTGTTGACCAGATCGTTCAAGGAAAAACCGTAATCAACATCCCGGGCTGTCCACCGATCGGCGACGTTATCATGGCAACTATTGTGCACTATCTCCTTTTTGACAAGGCGCCATCTCTCGATGCCGAAGGACGGCCAATGTTTGCATACGGCAGAACCATCCACGAGATGTGCCGTCGCAGCACTCAGTTTGCTGAAGGCGAGATGGTGGCAGAATTTGGTGACGAACTACACCGGACAGGCGGCTGCCTCTGGTCGCAGGGGTGCAAAGGTCTCGTGACTCGAAACGCCTGTCCCGTCATGCGCTGGAATATGGGGACCTCCTGGTGTGTCGGTTCCGGTCATCCCTGCGTGGGTTGTGCCGATCGGGATTTCTGGGACAAGCTGACCCCAATTTACACTACAACAGTCTAAAGGAGGGTAAGATTATGGCTCGTATTGTTATCGACCCGGTTACTCGCATTGAAGGCCACTTGCGCATTGAGGCAGAGGTAAATAATGGCGCTTTGCGTGATGCCTGGGTGTCGGGCACAATGTTCCGGGGTATTGAACTTATCTTAAAGGATCGCGATCCACGCGATGCATGGTATTTCACGCAGCGCATTTGTGGCGTATGTACCGCGGTACATGCGCTTGCCTCTGTGAGGGCAGTTGAAAATGCATTAGGAATCGTGATTCCTGAGAATGCACAATTGATTCGCAATCTCATGGCAGGCATGCAGTTGGTTCATGATCATGTCATGCATTTCTATCATTTACATGCACTCGATTGGGTAGACGTGACTTCCGCTCTTGATGCGGATCCCCAGAAGACTTCCGCCCTGCAGGAGTCCCTGTCCAGTTGGCCTAGATCAAATTCAAAATATTTCAAAGAGGTCAAGAACAAACTGAAAACGTTTGTTGAATCCGGCCAATTAGGAATCTTTGCGAATGGTTACTGGGGGCATCCGGCATACAAGCTTCCGCCAGAGGCCAATCTTCTGGCGTTTGCGCACTATCTAGAGGCTCTAGACTGGCAAAAAGACGTGGTGCGCCTGATCACCGTCCTTGGAGGACGGCACCCTACTCCGAATTTTCTTGTGGGTGGTATGGCAACCCCAATTAATCCGGACAATGTCCGGGCCATTAACGCTGACCGGTTGGCGTTGATACAACAGACAATCCAGGAAGCAGATAGTTTTGTGAAAAATGTCTATTTCCCGGATCTCGTAGCCATTGCTTCGTTCTATCCGGAGTGGACGGAATTAGGCGAAGGGCTTGGAAATTTTCTTGCTTGTGGTGATTTCCCGCTCACCAATGGTTTATACCTTCCAGGTGGCGTAATCCTGAACAGGAATCTCGCAGATGTAGAGCCATTTGCTTCACAAAAGGTGACCGAATATGTCACACATTCGTGGTATGCAGACCCTGCTAGTGATAATAAAGCCAGGCACCCGCATGAAGGGGAAACGATTCCCGGGTTTACCGGACCCAAGCCACCGTATGAGTATTTAGATGTTGAAAAAAAATACTCTTGGATTAAAGCCCCGCGGTATGAGGATTATGCTGTTGAGGTCGGTCCTCTGTCTCGGGTTCTGGTAGCCTATGCAAAAGGCCAAAGCCGGGTCACTGAAATGGTTGACTATTCCCTGGAAAAATTGGGAGTAGAAAAACCTGCGTTGTTTTCAACGCTTGGACGCACTCTTGCTCGTGGCATCGAGACTGCTGTTATAGCAGAAGAGCTTTCGACCTGGTTTAATGAACTCGTTGATAACATCGATAAGGGCGACTACAAGACCATCAACGGGGAGAAGTGGGAGCCTGATACTTGGCCGAGGGAGGCAGAAGGTGCCGGTTTTGCAGAAGCACCGCGTGGTGCCTTAGGCCATTGGGTAAAGATTGAAGCCGGCAAAATTGCACACTATCAGGCGGTTGTACCGACTACCTGGAATGCTTCGCCAAGAGATGCACATGCTCGTAAGGGCGCTTGTGAAGCCGCACTTATCGGCACTCAGGTGGCTGACCCGGAAAAACCCTTGGAAGTGCTGCGTACCATCCATTCTTTTGATCCGTGCACCGCCTGTGCTGTTCATCTCTATGACGCCAGCAAACATGAGTTCTCAAAGATAAACGTGCCGGGATGAAAAAGATTCTGATAGTTGGTTTGGGTAATATGCTGTTGCAGGATGAAGGGGCGGGAATACACATACTTGATCAATTACGGGAGGAGGGCGACCTGCCGAAAACGGTGGAATTAGTTTATGGCGAAACTGGCGGGCTTGCCATTCTACCCATTCTCGACACGGCGGCTGTTATCATTTTTGTGGACGCTATGGAATTTGACGGGGCTGCGGGTGAAACGAAGGTTCTTCGAGGTGGTGAAATTTTTAGTAGCGATGAGACGCTGATCTCGATGCATGAAGTTGGGTTACATGAAATCGTTTCTCGAATTTTGCTGGCTAAAGATACATCCACGGAGATAGTGCTTGTGGGTATTAAACCCAAGGAATTGGGAACAGGCTTGCAGCTTTCTCTGGAAGTGGAAAAGGCCGTCCCGGAGATAGTTGGCATCATCAAACGCGAAGTGGCGGCGCAGCAAAAGGCGGGGAGAAAAACAAATGCACGAAATCTCTCTTTTGCAAAGCCTTGTTGAGCACATCGTCAAAGTTGCGGAAGACCACAACGCAGAAAAGCCGATTGGAGTGCGCCAGTTTTTTGCGGATATAAGGCTCATTTTCTGTTTTTGGGGCTTATCTATGTGGTTAAGCAGCTGACGAACTCCTCGTCCTCTTTTTACATTCAATCGTCTCCAAAAATCTCTTGACTGTTTCTCCAATAAATAATTAATTCGTTTTATGAAAACTAGGGCCATTACAGACCAAAACCTGAAAACATTCCAAGACAAACTGCTCGACTGGTACAAAAAATCCCACCGTAAGCTTCCCTGGAGAGAAACGGAAAATCCCTATCACATCTGGATTTCGGAAGTGATGCTGCAGCAAACCCAAGTGGAGACGGTAAAACCATACTATGAAGAATTCATACAAAGATTTCCCACAGTGAAGGCGCTCGCAAAAGCGGACCTCCAAGAAGTATTAAAAGTGTGGGAGGGAATGGGCTACTATTCCCGTGCCAGGAATTTGCGCCGGGCAGCAAAGATTGTCTCAGAGGAATTGGGTGGTGAAGTGCCAAATAATTACCGGCAATTCCAGCATTTGCCGGGCGTGGGAGCATACATTGCCGCCGCTGTGCAGAGCATCGCTTTTCATCAACCTTATGCAGTAGCGGACGGTAATGTGAAACGGGTTCTGGCAAGGTTGTTTGCTATCAATACCCCGGTGAATGGCGCCAAATTAAATAAGGTTTTTCAGCAAATAGCCTCTGAAATTCTGGATCAAAAAGATCCGGGGACGTTCAATCAGGCGGTAATGGAATTAGGCGCGCTGGTCTGCCGGCCGCAAATTCCGCTTTGTACAAAATGTCCGGTCACTGAATTTTGCGCAGCCTTTCAAACCAATTCAGTGGACAAATATCCGGTTCGCAAAAAACGAAAACCAATTCCGCAGTATCGCGCCGCCATCGGTGTCATAAAGAAAAACGGAAGGGTCCTGATTACCAAAAGAAAAGAGTCCGGATTACTGGGGGGATTGTGGGAATTCCCCGGTGGCAAAATTCATGATGGGGAAACAGCTCAGCAAGCCTGTATCCGGGAGATTAAAGAGGAAGTCAATTTGAAAATCGAAGTCGTGGATCATATCACACAGGTTAACCATGCCTATACTCATTTTAAAACGGTAATGGATGTTTTCCATTGCCGCTATATTTCCGGCAAAATAATACTCAACGGAGCGGTGGACTATCGGTGGATCACGTTAAGTGAAATCGAGAAATACCCATTCCCCAAAGCAAATCACAAGTTTATTCCATTATTGATGAAGTAAGACGTAAAACGCGAGACTGGAGATGTGAAAAGAATTGATTTTGCAACACGACTCAAAACTCGCTGGCCTATCATTTCTGACCCCGCGCTTCCCGAAGGGATACCTACGGAAAAAGCACGGGGCTAATCAAACCTTCCTTAAATTTGCCTTTTTCCTTTTTACTTTTACCTTTTTTACGTCCCACGTGTTGCATGTTTAAGCCGGTTTAAAAAGATTCGCACGGCAAGGGCGGATAAAAAGAGCAATACAGTTAAGATTAAGAAGAATTGTGTATGGCTGAGTGTGCTATAATATTTTCCAATAAAGCCGGACAGGTAATTTCCAACGGCCGTTGCACCAAACCAGCATCCCATCATTAATCCCCGTAATCTGCCTGGAGCTACTTTAGATACAAATGACAATCCCATTGGACTAAGCAGTAATTCACCGATAGTTATAACAAAATAGGTTGAGATTAGCCAGGAAGGACCCATTGAGTTGTCATCCAGATCACCACCCATGGAGGATGCAATAACCATAATTCCCATCGCCAAACCTGAGATTAACATTCCCAAACCGATTTTAGCCGGGGTAACCGGTTCTTTACCTTTCTTTCTCATCATGTTCCAAAAAGCCACCACTAGTGGGGTAAGAATGAGTATAAAGAGTGGATTGAATGTTTGGTATGTTTCAGGTCTTAGCCATTCATGCCGTACGGTTGATCTTTGTGCAAAAAGTGTTAGTGCAAATCCGTTTTGATGAAAAGACATCCAAAAGAAAATGACAATAGCAAAAATAAGCATCAAAGCGCCAATTCGTTCCTTTTCCTGTTCTTTTGATAATTTAACATAACTGGCATCTCCTTTCTCTTCATGCCGCTTGTTTTCTGCATGCATGTATAGTTTTTTTCCCAGTTCAAAAATGATTAAAGAAAAAATCATACCGACTGCTGCTGCTGCAAATGCGGAGTTATAATTACCAAATATGTTTCTAAGAGTTGTAGCGGCCAACGGCGCTAAAAAAGCACCAACGTTTATTCCCATGTAAAAAATATTATAGGCATTGTCTTTTAACGGACTGCCCTCATCGTAAAGATTTCCAACTAAAACGGAAATATTTGCTTTAAATAAACCATTACCCATAATGATTATCGCTAGTGCCAGATAAAAAAGCCAGATAGTTGAAGGTCCAGATAAAGCCAGCATCAAATAACCTGTTCCGAAAACTACAGCCCCTAACATAATGGTTTTACGATAGCCTAAAAGTTTATCAGCGATCCAGCCACCAATAATAGGTGTAAAATAAACAAAACCAAGATACAGGCCGTAAACATCGCCCTTTTTTGAGTCATCCCAACCAAGAACTTCATCCATATAAAGAACAAAAACTGCTAACATTGTGTAAAAAGCAAACCGCTCCCACATTTCGGTAAAAAACAAAACCATTAATCCTTTGGGGTGCTTTTTTAACATGATTTCTCCTTAGTTATTTTTTCGAATTGAGCGAGCAAAAAAATTGATTGCCAATATAAACACTGCTGAAAGCTTATCAAAAACAAAAAATTACGGAAGTATTTACTCTGATTTTTTAATTCCGTATAATTATGGACAAGTGTCTCTTTTAACAACTAAAGAAAGGAAGAATGAGTATGATTGCCCGATACAACACAGCAGCAATAACGATTCTATTTCTAATCGGTATTATTTTCTCTCTAACGGCGACAGAGATCTTGACTCCCGAAAATGTCGTTGATTTGAAATATGTAATATCGACCGCAATATCACCCGATGGGAATAATATCGCCTACGTTTTACGCGTTCCTGGGGAAGAAAGTGATAAACCCGCAAAACCATACTATGAAATCTGGGTGACCGACAGAACGGGCAAAAATATGCGCCGCTTCACGCGCGAAAAGGAGGCATCAAGCTATCCGGAGTGGTCTCCCGACGGACAAAATATTGCCTTTCTTTCCAAACGGGAAAACGATAAGGCGACTCAGGTTTATTTGATCCCGCTTGACGGGGGAGAGGCATATGCCCTGACAGAATCCAAAACCTCGGTGAAATCGCATCAGTGGTCTCCGGATGGAAAATATATAGCATACCTGGCAAAAGACGCGGAAAGCAGTGAAGAAAAAAGGGACAGACTTTCCGGTAAGGATTGGGAAGTATTCGAGCAGAATGATAAACAAACCCGCATCTGGCTGTACAACGTTCAGAATAAAGAAAGCACCATGTTAACCACTGGCGATTACACTGTTTGGGAGTATGTGTGGGCGCCCGATTCAAAAACGATTTATTTTGCCGCAACAGACAAACCCTTTACCGACGATTCATACATGTTCAAAAAGATCTATGCCATTCAAATGGATGGGCAACCTGAGCTTCTTTACGATCCCAAAGCAAAACTCGAAGGCATGAGTGTTTCTCCCGATGGAAAGAAATTAGCCTTTTTAGGCGGGGTCGATATCAACGATCCAACCTACGGCACACTCTTTATTTTGGATGTGGTATCAAAAAAGGCGGAAAATATTTCGGGTGATTTTATCGGCACTAATAGGCGGGTGCAATGGATGAAAGGCAACCGGGTTATTACAGTCGCCGAACAAGGTGTGTGGACGAATGTGTTGTCCTGGGATGTATCCACCAAACAATACAAAACCATCATTAAAGAAGGACCAATTATTTATAGGATCAATCTACTGCCGGGGTTGAATCATTTCACCTTTTCCGGCTCGACGCCGGAGCACCCCTATGAATTATTTGTCGGAGACATGAACGGCAAATACACCCGGCTGACTGATTCGAATCCGTGGTTGAAGGACATTTCACTGGCAAAGCAGGAACCTATTGAATGGAAAGCGGGAGATGGTTCAACTATCCAGGGTATTTTAATGAAGCCGGTCGATTTTTCTCCTGAAAAGAAATACCCCCTAATTCTACAGATTCATGGTGGACCGGAAAGTAGCTTTTTGAATGGCTGGAACACCGGCTACAGCCGCTGGTCGCAATTGCTGGCTCAGCGAGGATACATGGTGCTCATGCCTAATTACCGCGCAAGCACCGGCAGGGGTGTTGAATACGCTGCAGCCGATCATCATGATCTTGCCGGAAAAGAGTTTGATGATGTCCTGGACGGCATTAAGTATTTGGTCGAAGAAAAAGGATGGGTTGATCCCCAAAAAGTTGGTATCGGCGGCGGTTCATACGGCGGCTATTTTTCCGCCTGGGCAGCGACAAAGCATAGCCAGCATTTTGCCGCAGCCGTTGATTTTGCGGGAATCTCCAATTGGATTTCTTTTATCGGAACCACCGATATCCCCCGCGAAAACAGTTTGGTGCATTGGGCGCTGGATTGGATGGAAAGTGAAGAGAACGAAGCGCTGGTTTGGGACAGATCGCCGATGGCGCACATTCGTAATGCCAATACCCCCACCCTGGTTGCTCACGGTGAAGAAGATTTGCGCGTGCCGGTGAGCCAGGGATATGAATTTTATCGCGGCCTGGAAATGCGTAACGTTCCGGTCGAGTTTGTTATCTATCCTCGTGAAAAACATGGTTTGAGCGAAAGGGAGCATCAATTGGACTATATGTACCGGGTGCTAAATTGGTATAACAAATATATAAAACAAATTAGTCCGTTGGAAGGTGTCAGCTCGTCAACAGAGTAAAATTTTGCAAGCATGCACTAATGTCTATTAACTATATGAAGGCGGGGATAGAAATTCTCGCCTTCATACCCTTAAATGCAACTCAATATTCATTCTAATTAAATTTTCATTTTTCTCCGCCAAAATCTTTCCGTACTTTTATCCCAATTTTTCAGAACAGGATAAATCTTAACGATGGGGTCTAAAATGAAAAACCTGGTTCACGTATTGATTGCCGGCATTCTGGCATCCACGCTTTTGCTGAATTGTTCACAGAAAGAAAATGAAAGTCAGTATCTGTTTGAGGGCGAGAAGCATATCAAAAATTTGAGAATGTTAACCACCAGGGGGGAAAACGCCGAGGCTTATTTTTCCTTCAGTGAGAAGCAGTTGATTTTTCAGGCGACTTTTGGTGATTTACAATGCGATCAAATGTTTACTATGAATATTGATGGAAGCAGAAGGCAATTGGTCTCCACGGGAATGGGAAGAACCACCTGCGGTTATTTTTTGCCGGGCGATACTACAGTACTTTATGCTTCAACGCATCTCGCCGACGAAAATTGTCCGCCGCCGCCGGATCGATCTCACGGGTACGTATGGCAGCTGTACAAAACGTATGACATCTTTCTGGCTAATGCGGATGGCGCCATAATCAAACCGCTGACTAATTCACCGGGATACGATGCCGAAGCAACGATTTCTCCCACAGGTAATAAAATTGTATTCACCTCCACCCGCGATAAGGACCCCGAGATTTATGTGATGGATCTGGATGGCAGCAACCAAACCCGTTTGACCTACGAGAAGGGATATGATGGCGGGGCATTTTTCTCCCTGGACGGCAGTAAAATTGTATTCCGCGCCAGCCGGCCTAAGACTGAAGAGGAATTAAAGGACTATGAAGATTTGGTTGAGCATGATCTTTACCGTCCGACTACGTTAGAACTTTATGTGATGGATGCCGACGGCAGCAATATGCAGCAGGTGACTAATTTTGGGAAAGCCAGCTTTGCGCCATTTTTCCACCCCGATGGAAAGCGGATCATTTTTTCTTCTAACATTAACAGCGAAACCGGACGCAATTTTGACTTATATATGATCAATGCAGATGGGACAGGTTTTGAACAGATTACTTTTAACGAAACCTTTGATGGATTTCCGATGTTTACCCGCGACAGCAAAAAGCTTGTGTTTGCTTCCAACCGGTTTAATCAGAATGAAGGGGATACCAATATTTTTCTGGCGGATTGGGTGGATTAAGTAATATCAGAGATCACCATATTCTCCATGATCGCTCGTGATGACGAGAAAAGATTGTCATTCCTCCACGAGGTCGTAGACCGAACTTGTTTCGGAATCTGTTGTTCGACGTTTTAAAGACCCTGAAACATCTACGATGCCATAGGCAAGTTCAGGGTGACAAATGAATAAAAAAGGGCGATTCAATGAATCGCCCCTACAGGATATTTTTATTTCATTAAAACCATTTTCTTAGTTTCAACATAATCACCCGCCTGAATTCTGTACAGATACACCCCGCTTGCTAGCGAGCTGGTATTCCAATCGTATTTATATTGCCCGGCGGTGAGTCGTCCCGAAACCAGCGTAGCCACTTCTTCACCCAAAATATTGTAAATCTTCAGCGTGACAAACTCAGATTTGGGAATGGAAAACTCGATGTTTGTTGTTGGATTGAAGGGATTGGGGTAGTTTTGATAAAGAAAGAAGGATTTAAATTGGTCGCTTTTTGTTTCATTTACTGAAGTGATAATTACGTCGCTTAAGCGCCACTCAAAGTAAGCAAAGCCATGAAGTCTTCTTTCGACAATTCCAATACCAGGTGCAAACCACTCCTCCCATTCATAATCCGCAATTCCAGAAAAATAAAAGTGGTAGCAATTTGTAAAGACACCCAAAGGAACCTCAATCGTATCTGTCTTGCCAAGTAAATAAACTTCCCATTCACTCCCTCCATCTGGAGTTGGCACCATCCAGCTGGCTCCCGTATCAGCTGAAAAGTCATACCAAAGTACTTCTGAAGTATCCGTGTATCGAAATACTTGATTTTCACTCATTCGCAAAAAAGCTTGTGAATTATCTCTAAAATGGTCAAATCTAAAATAGAGGTTTCCTTCAATCCGTTGCGTATCGACAACAGTTTCAATTTGCAAAGTATGTGAAACACTATTTTGCAGGGTCCATTGGTTTCCTATCTGCATGGGGAAATAGGATGAGTCAATAATAACTTGTGAATTCAGCATAAGATGAAAAACACAAAATTGAAGAAGAAAATAGAAAAGGATTAATTGAATCTTGTCTTTTATCATTTTATACTCCCTTATAATTTAAATTAATTTCTTCATCAAAACATCTTCTTAACTTACTGTAAAATTTTGATGGGTATGAGGAAACTGAATATCAAAAATGTTTTCTGCATAAGATAGTCCTCCTATTTTATTTGTGTTCTTTATGAATAACTTTCAAATGTCTAATTCCAAAAACAGTGCCATAAAAAGTTGGGTAGTATGCTGCAGAGAGAATTTATATCTATGTGGTTAAATTGTAGAAGTTTGTAACGGTTAATTGTTAGGAGTGTTTTAGTTGAACTGAAGAGAAATTGGGGTGCTTAGATTATCAGAAATTTGAGGAACCATCAGATTTTTGATAATAAAATTTTTCCCTGCGTAAAGTGGGGAGTTTTTTGAAAAAGAAGAACTGCCCCCGCCGGATATTTATTGTGGCAGGGACAGTATTTATCACTTCATCAACATTTATCCGCCGTAGTGCTAACGCAGTAGGACCATCTTCTTAACCTCGACATAATTCCCGGCCTGAATTTTGTACAGGTAAACCCCGTTTGCCATCCCGGCTGTCCGGGCCATTCGTATTTATATTGCCCGGCGGCGAGTCTCTCCGAAACCAGCGTTGCTACCTCTTCCCCCAAAATATTGTAAATCGGTAAAGTCACAAAAATGTATGACAGGATTATCGTTATAAATAACACTACCATTTATTTACAAATGGTCGTACTATTTGTATATTTGCGATATGATTATTGAAAGAGAGCTTTATAATAGAATTGCTCCATTATTGGAATCCCCTGAAGCAATCATCGTCACTGGCATGCGCCGTGTGGGTAAGACCACCCTGTTAAACTATATCTTCGAGCAGATTAAATCGGATAATAAATTCTTTATCGATCTTGAAAATCCCGCCAATCAACAGCTCTTCGAAGAAAGAAACTATGAGCAGGTATTAAACAATTTGAAACTACTTGGATTGACAACAGCTCAACCCGCGTACGTTTTTCTGGACGAAATTCAACTGGTAAAGAATGTTCCGACAGTTGTTAAATATTTGATCGATCATCATGAAATAAAGTTTTTCATGACCGGTTCAGCCAGTTTTTATTTAAAGAATCTTTTCTCGGAAAGTCTGGCGGGGAGAAAATATATTTTCGAACTATTTCCATTAAGTTTTGGGGAATTTTTACAATTAAAATCATCTCCCTTGCAAATGGAATCGTTGCCCGCTCAAATAACCCCGGCGATTTTTAACCAAGTCGATCAGTATTACCATGAATATCTGCAATTCGGTGCATTTCCTGGCGTCGTGAAGAAGGAAAGTGCACAGGAGAAAAAACTGATGCTGGAAGATATATTTTCTTCCTATTTTCATCTCGACGTTTCCCGGTTGGGCGATTTCCGTAAAAGTAGTGTGATTAGAGATTTAATCTTTCTGTTGATGGAGCGTATCGGCTCTACTCTGGAATACAACCGTCTTGCAACAGAATTGGGCGTCAGCCGGCAAACCATACTTAATTATATTGAGTTTTTGGAAAGCACCTATTTTATCTGCCGCATCCCACCCTTTCACCGCAACCGTAATCTGGAAATTCGTAAATCGCCCAAATGTTATTTATGCGATACCGGCTTGGTGCGTCACTTCTCCAGAGCCAGTGAAGGGGCACTATTTGAGAATACAATTTTCAATCAACTTCGCCAGAGTGGTCAGCTTCATTTCTACCGCAAGAAAAGCGGGGTAGAAATCGATTTTTTGCTCGATAAAAAAAACGCCTACGAAGTTAAATTATCACCAGCACCCCGGGATTGGAATAAGTTGAAAACCATTTGTGACGAATTGCGAATCAGCCGTTTCCAGATAATTTCCCGGCGCTACGCGGAAATGCCAAAAGTTCTTTACGGATTCCAGTTATAGAAAGAATAGACGGTTTAATATTTTTAGTTACTTATAATCGATAAGATTTTGTGGGCAAATGAATAAAGAAGGCGGTCTTTCGACCGCCTTTACGTTACTCCCTCGATATTTGTCCACCACACCCGCTACCGCAGGAGGAATTATCCTAGGAAGCCAACCTACATGCTGTTTCGGTTGGTAGGCCTTAGCGCAGTAGCACCATCTTCTTCACTTCTATATAATTACCCGCCTGAACCCTGCAGAGATACACCCCACTTGCCAAATCTCTGGCATCCCAATCATATTTATAACTTCCGGCAGTGAGTCTTTCCGAAACCAGCGTAGCCACTTCCTCACCCAAAATATTGTAAACCTTTAGGGCGACAAACTCTGATTTAGGAATGGAAAACTCGATATTGGTTGTGGGATTGAAGGGGTTGGGGTAGTTTTGGCGCAATGAAAATACATTTGGAATTTCCTCTGCTGGCTGTGTTGGAATGGCAACCGCTGGATCAAACTCATATGCACCCATATCTGGAGCTGTGCCTAAATAAGGTATGGGTGGAACAATTAGCGTATCTTGCCCATTATTGTAAATGATCATGGTATCCTGAATTCCGGCATCAACGCAAGGAGATCCCGTCTGCAGCCTGTAATCTCCGTTGACGGGATCGACAAACATGGGATTTGAATTGATATTACCGTCTAACCAAAAAGTGGTGTCGCTATTAAAGGTTAATATACTATCCAAACCGTTTTGAATATCAGAGTATGCTACAGTAATAGAGCCATCCTCTCTTAATAATATTTCTGATAAAATGTCATTCCACACAATAGTATTAATTAAAACAGGATCAGCGTCACCCCAACAAACCAGTTCCGCTACTTCATTCCACCAGGCACTTCCACTGGCAATATTATTCGCAATCGTAACGTTGATTAAAACTGGATCCGAATTACCATTGCAGTATAGACCACCTGCCATCAGACCGATATTGTTAACAATTTTAACATTTCTTAAAATTGGACTTGAATCGGCGAGTAAAATTCCGGCACTGCCATCATTTGTATCTGCACTCCCTGAACCATCATTTGCAACCACACTCACATTCTCTATTGTTGGATTGGAATTACTATTACAGCCAATACCAGCGCCATTGGCACTTTCACCAACATTACCACGCACTATTAAATTAGCTAAAATGGGGCTGGAACTGTTGTTCAAAAAAATACCCCCTCCATTCGTTTGTGAAGTATTACCCCATCCAGCAATCCAAGTGCCTGTACCACCAGTAATTTTGAATCCGCTTAAAACAGAATTCGAATCCTCACCCGAAATAAAATAAACTACAGAACCACTATCCGGATGGTTAGGTTGGCTACCGTCTATCACAGTTTGAGAAATATAGGCAGTATCACCGGTAGTAAGTGTTAAACTTCCGACTACTATATTCTTGCCATTGAAATTAATATTCTCGATATAAATGCCCGGTTGCACTAAAACTGTGTCCCCATTATTGGCTAAATCGATACCTCCCTGAATGGAATCGATGTCAGCAGGGACATTGATGATACCGGCAGACAAACCTGACGAATAAAAGGCAAATACCAATATTACTCTTTTAAGATGCTTCATTTTATAACCCTCCAATTTATTTGATAAGCACCATCTTCTTAATTTGCTGGAATTTGCCCGCCTGAATTCTGTACAGATACACCCCGCTCGACAGGGAGCTTGCATCCCCGCCTGAACTGCGGGCAGGCCAATCGTATTTATAGCTTCCAGCAGTTAGCCTTTCAGAAACAAGTGTTGCCACTTCCTCACCCAAAATATTGTAGACCTTCAGAGTGACAAACTCAGTTTTGGGAATGGAGAACTCGATATTGGTTGTGGGATTGAAGGGATTGGGGTAGTTTTGTTTCAGCGTAAAGTTTAGCGGCGGAACTTTAGTATTAACCTCAATATCATTTGGTGGATAGTCAACCACGGTGCCTAAAAGTGCATATAATACACTTAAAGCGTTTCTGAATTGAGCATCAAAGTTTCCTGCATATCTTCTTTCATTGAGCAATACAGCGATG
>Ga0209536_100000694_pt1 | contig 55205 bp, 44 predicted proteins | sample DeeMarSeWOR28_12_FD_187461 | JGI IMG/M metagenome (GOLD analysis project Ga0209536, IMG submission 187461) | Marine sediment microbial communities from White Oak River estuary, North Carolina - WOR-2-8_12 (SPAdes) (version 2) | ecosystem: Environmental > Aquatic > Marine > Intertidal zone >... | reverse complement strand
AGTCTAATGCTATTTTTTGGAATTTTTGATGTAAAAACACATTTTCCATTATTTTCATGTTTGAGTAAAGTAGGTCTACACTCAAATCTATTTGAGTCATTAATATTTAAACATGCATCAGGAAACTTAGTTGAAATTTCGTTGATACCTGGTAAAAGACCAAGTTCAGTTAGAACCTGAAAACCATTACAAATACCCAGAATTGGATACTCCTGTTTTACAAATTCAGATAAGTCTTTATAAAGCTTACTTTTAATTCTTGCAGCAAAAATTGCACCACCTCTAATATAATCTCCAGCTGAAAAACCACCTGGTATCATTATACATTGATAATCAAAGACATTGCGCTTTTCATCTTTGTTACAATCGATATTTAAAAGTTGTTTTAAATGTACAAATTCAGGAGATGCCCCTAATCTTTTGAATGCATCAAATGATTCCTGTTCGCAGTTTGTACCTTCTATTCTTAAAATTGCAATTTTTGCATCTTTTTTATTCAATTTTACACCAATTAACATTTGTGTAATAGCAACTCTATTATTTCTTTTTAATCATGTTTTTTTGCTACAAAAATTGCAATTAAAAGGGATAGAAAGAAAAAGAATATTAGGGACATGTTTCCTTAGGTCCAATACTGAAAAAACTTAAACATTTATTGATGAAAAATTAGATTAATTAAATAAAATAATCTACATTGATCTAAGTCGCTTGATTCTCTCATCAATAGGTGGATGGGTTGCCCACATTGAGCTGACTGATTGACCTTTGAAAGGATTTGAGATATAGAGTGGTGCAACTGTTTTTGAGCCTTTTGGTTTATCTCTTGGATGATCTTTTTTTATTTTTTCAAGTGCCTTTGCAAGCCCTTCAGGGTTTCTTGAGAAATATGCACCATTTGAATCAGCAAGATACTCTCTTTTCCTAGAGATTGCTAGATAGGTAAGTCTTGAAAAGATTGGTGCTAATATTACAAAAATAATTGCTAGAACAATAATTAATGCATTGCCATCGCCTTTTCTCCCTCTAGCTCCACCTCCCCAAAATAGTGACCAAAATACTATTTCTGAAATCAGCGCAATTGCACCAACTACTGCAATTGTAACAGTTGCAATTAGTATGTCGTGATTTTTTATATGGCTCATTTCGTGGGCTATTACGCCTTCTAATTCTTCTTGATTTAATTTTTGTAAAGCACCAGTTGTTACACAAATAATTGCTTCTTCTGGTTTTTTACCTGTTGCAAATGCATTTATGCTGTCTGTGTCTTGAACATAAACCTTTGGTTGGGGGATTCCTGCTGCAATACTAATTTCTTCAACTCTGTTTATTAGAAGTTTTTCTAATCTATTCTGTGGGTTTGCAGGTCTTGCCTTTGTTGCTGCAATAACTGTTTGAACAGATATTGAATAAGTAATTGCTACATATCCAATTGCAATTGGAAGTGCAAAGGCAAGAGCGATAAACAGGTTTCCTGCAAAAAGAATATAACCTAAGGAAAATACAATTGCTACAAATAGTAAAGCCATAAATGTACAGATAACAATTGTAAGGTTTTTGTTTCTTCTAATATGGTCTTCAATAAGAAGTTTTTTTTCCATAATATCAGATTTTTAATAGAAGATTACTTAGAATTTTACTTTTGGAAGTTCCTTTGATGCTTCAGGAATCTGTAGCATTACTCTTGTTTTTCTACCCATTCTTTTTGCAAACCACATACCTGGAAAAGTCTCAATAGTATTATTAAATACCAAAACTGAATCGTTATAGTGTTGTCTAGAATAAGCAATCTTATTTTCTGTATTTGTAAGTTCGTCTTGCAGGTTTAAAAAGTTCTGATTGGCCTTAAGATCAGGATAGTTTTCAGCAACAGCAAATAGCGATTTAAGAGCACCAGTGAGCATGTTATCTGCATTAATGTTTTCCTGTGGTGTTTTTGCACTCATTAAAGCAGAACGTGCCTTTGTAACATTTTCCAAAACCTCTCTTTCATGTTTCATATATCCCTTAACAGTTTCCATGAGATTTGGAATGAGATCTGCCCTACGTTTTAATTGAACATCAATTTGGGCCCATGAATTATCAATCCTATTTTCTGTTCTTATTATTTTGTTGTAAAACCCCCAATATATCAGGGCAAAGATTACAACAATAACTATGATTATTAATAGTATCCATAACCACATTTTTTTGCCTCCGGCTTTGATTTTGGTAAACTTGGTTTTTTATTTAAACTTATTTCTTTTTGGATTTAAAAAAATCATATGCTTCTTTTGGTGTATACTTTTTATGAACTACAGCATTTACAGATCGTATCATTCCTACAGGATCACTACTTTGGAATATATTTCTACCCATATCCACACCAATTGCTCCAGCCTGAAGAGCATCATATGCCATTTGAATTGCATCTTTTTCAGGAATCTTCTTTCCACCAGCAATTACAATTGGAACGGGACATGTTTCAACAACTTTTTCAAAGTCTTTACAAAAATATGTTTTAACTATACTTGCACCTAGTTCTGCAGCCATTCTTGATGCAAGTGATAAATACCTGGCATCTTTTCCTAAACCCTTTCCAACGGCAGTAACAGCAAGAACAGGTATGTTATATCTGTTTGCATCATCAATTATTTTTGTAAAACCAAGAAGCGTGTCTCTTTCAAAAGGCTGACCGACTAGTATTGAGAAAGCAACAGCAGCAACATTTAGCCTTATTGCATCTTCTATTGATACAATTATTCCTTCATGTAATAGATTTGTTTCATTAAGAATACTTGTTCCACCAGATACCCTTAGACATATTGGAATATCTGTTTCAGGAGGAATATAGTTTCTGAGTGCTCCTCGAGTAGGCATTAGAACGTCTGCATAAGGTATAAGTGGCTTGACCATTTCATCAAGTTTTTCCAAACCTGTTGTTGGTCCCATAAAGTAGCCATGATCTACAGCAAGCATTACAGTATGTCCATCTTTTGGTTTAATTATTCTTGAAAGACGGTTTTTCATTCCCCAATCCATAAATATATCACCTCTGATTTTTCAAGGATAATAAGCAAAGATTATATTAAATATTTGTAAACTGGTTGTGGTAAATCTTTAAATTTGATGTTGTATTACGTGTTTTACTTTATCTGGGAGGATAAATATATGTCAGTAATTGATAATTTAAAACCGAAATTGGTATGGAAACATTTTGATGAAATTAGAAAAATACCTCGATGCTCTAAGCATGAGGAAAAAATTAGAAAGTATATAGTTGAATTTGCTAAAAAACATAATATTAAGTCAAAGGTTGATAAATCAGGTAATGTTGTTCTTTCAAAATCAGCAAGTCCTGGTATGGAGAAGAAAACAACAGTTATTTTACAAGGACATATGGATATGGTCTGTGAAAAAAATAGTGATGTTAATTTTGATTTTTCAAAAGAGCCAATTAAACTCAAATTAAAAGGTGATATCCTTACAGCTGATGGAACAACTTTAGGTGCAGATAATGGAATAGGCCTTGCAATCAGCCTTGCAATACTTGAGGATAAAACACTGAAGCATGGGCCAATTGAAGCATTATTTACAATTGATGAAGAAACCGGACTTACTGGTGCCTTTGCAATGGAAAAAGATATGTTAACTGGAAAAATACTTCTTAACCTAGACAGTGAGGATTTTGGCGTTATAACAGTTGGATGTGCAGGAGGAGGGGAGTCAAAGATAAATCTGCCCTTAAAAACTCAACCTATTGATAAAAATCAAACATCACTTATGATAAAGGTATCTGGACTACGAGGCGGACACTCTGGTGTTGATATTCATGAACAGAGAGGAAATGCTGTGAAAATATTGACAAGGCTGCTATGGAAGGTAAAGAATTATGATTTTTATATTTCAGACATTAAGGGTGGAGACAAGCATAATGCAATTCCTAGAGAATCTTTTGCTTTAGTTTCAGTAAAAAATTCAGACAAGGACAAATTTATCTCAACTTTAAAATCAGAAGAAAAAAATATACTTGAAGAAATCAAACCAATAGACCCAAAATTCAAAGTTGATGTGGTAAATAATAAGGAGATAAAAACAACATTAACTAACAACTCGCAGGAAAATCTCTTAAACCTTTTACATGGTCTTCCTCATGGTGTTGACAAGATGAGCTATGACATTCCAACCCTTGTTGAAACATCAACAAACCTAGCAACTGTAGCAATAAAAGAGGGAAAAGCTGAAATTGGTCTTTCAACTAGAAGTTCTATTAAATCTGCACTACAGGATTTCCGAGACAGGATAAAGGCAACAGCTGAGCTATCAGGTGCCAGTGTAAAGGAAGATACGCCATATCCAGGTTGGAAGCCAAATCTTGATTCAAAAATACTTTCCCTTTCCAAAAAAACATATAAAGATATGTATAAAAAAGAGCCAGTTGTTGAAGCAATACATGCAGGACTTGAATGTGGAATTATTGGTGAGAAATTTCCAGGAATGGACATGATTTCAATTGGACCAACTATTAAATATCCACATTCACCTGAAGAGCAAGTTCATGTAAGTACTGTTGATAAATTCTATAAATTTGTTCTTAAGATATTAGAAAATATATAGATCAAATAAGAATTATTTTCTATTTATTTTCTTTTTATTTTTTTCCCTCAACCTGGGTCATACCATTATCTGTTAAAGCTACCTCATCAGTAGAGATATAATATAACATCTCAAGACTTAGCAACTTATGAACCATAGAATGGAGCTGTTTTTCAGTTACATTAAGCAAATCAGCTGCAGTTTCAATATCAATATCTTTTGCATGTAATATTTTTAATAGTTCAAACTCTTTAGAGTTAATCTCAATTTTTTCCTTTTTCTCATTTTTAGCAATATCATTATCTGGCTCCATAACACCTTCGTTTGTTAAAAAACCAATATAATTTCTAATAATTGTATCTAAATTTAACCGGTCTAATTCCTTGCCACTTTTATCATAAAGTATACAAATCTTGCTTTTTGGATCATAATCCCAAGTAGATATGTGTTCCTTTGTATATCCTAATATACTTACATTATTAAGTGTTTTTTTTCCATCATTTGATTTATTTTCACTACCACTTTTTGTTTTACCTCTTTCATTTCGTCTATATAAATAATGCTGCTGAAGCATAAGAAGCTCTAAATCCACACCACACTCTCTAAGTTTCATAATAATGTCTTCATCGATATTATTTTTAACCTCATTTATAAAATATACACCTGCTTTTTCTCTAAGATCCATATAGACAACTTGAACTACAGCTTCGATAGATTTACCAATTTTTGCAGGATGAATTGAATCTATTTTTGGACTAATTCTAATAAAATCTGCTAATTCTCCAGTACGATTAATTTGGACATGTTTTAAAAAATCATATCTTTCTTCGATAGTTCTAATAATTGTATCTATTACTGCAACTGCAAAACTTTCAGTAGTTCTTCTACTTACGGTTGTATAAAGAGCTTTTAAAACCTCTCTGATTAGATCTGAATTTTCTATTTCTTTCATTTCCATCAATCTAAAAACTTCTCTATACTTTTCTTTAAGTCATTTATTTCAAATGGTTTTAATATATACTCCTCGCTGACGATTTTCCCAAATGTAGTACTAAAAGAATCTGTTTTAGCCGTTAAAAAAACTAAAGGTATTTTTTTCCATTTTGGATTTTTTTTGATTTCAGCTGCTACATCCCAGCCATTCATACCAGGCATCATAATATCTAAAAATATGATATCAGGGATTTTATTCTTTTTTAATAACTCAAGACATTTATCACCACTAGATACCCCTATTACTTCATAATCGCTGCTTAAATCTTCAAGTATTATTTTAGCTGTAAAAATCTGATCTGGCTCATCATCAACCACCATGATCTTTTTCTTCATACTTTCTCACCTTTTTTATTTCAAATACCATTTTTAATTTTTTATTATCTTTACCTTTTCTAACTTTGGACTACTTAGAATGGTAAAGTAAAATGTACTACCTTTTCCAAGGCCTGGGCTTTCAACCCAAATCTTACCGCCATGTTTTTCAATAATACGTTTACAAATACTCAAACCAAGACCACAAGAATCAAAGTCATGTCTGGATTCATCCACCTTATAAAACTCATCAAATATATTATCAATCTGCTCCACTGTCATTCCAATACCTGAATCCTTCACAGATATTGTAACAAACTCTCCATCATCATTTGCATCAAGAGTAATTTTACTTTTTATAGGGCTGTATTTTATAGCATTATTAAGTAGATTTATAAAAACTTCATTTAATTGTACTTTGCCTGCTTTAACAATAATATTTTTATCAACATTGTTTTCTAATTTTATATCCTTTTCATTATACATAATTTTCTGGTCATTGATACTGTTTGCAACTTCCTCATGAAGGTTTAGTTTTTCAAAAGTAATGTAGTGGTCGCGTTTATTAAGCTCTGCAAGTTCAAGAGTCTGAACAACAATTCTTTTTATACGATCAACATTTCTATGCAACACTTGTAATGTTTCCTTTGTTACAGGATCTGTTTCTGTTTTTTCAATCATAGGTATAAGATTTACAAGAGGTGTTAATGGGTTTTTTAGATCATGACCTAGCTGATTGATGAAATTGTCTTTCTGCATAAGAAGTTTATTTACTTCTTCGGTTCGTTCCTTAACTTTTTCATCAAGATTTTTATTAAGATTATATAGCTTTTCTTGTGTTTCTTCAAGATTTTTATTCTTCATAATAATTGCTTCTTCTGATTTAATTTGGTCACCCTTTAATTGAACAATTCGTGATACTTCAGAAAATAATGCAATTTCATCCTCTTTCCACTCTCTTTGTATTTTGCAATCATCAGCAGTAAAATAGCCACTTGGATAATCAATATCTCCATATGGTATAATCAAGCTGGATTTTAGATTATATTTCTTAAACATTGGTGATACAATAGGTTTTGCCAAAGTTGGGATATTTTTTAGATCAAATACTAAATGTGATTTACCAAAAAATCGTTTAACCATCCAATAGGGTATGTTTATTTTTGTTTGTTTTATTTTTCCACTTTTTTTCCATTGAATCTCACTAATAACCATCTTTTTTTGATGATTGATTCTTAAAAAACTTGCCTTATCAACATTTAAAAATTTTCCAATTTTTTCTAATAATTTCTTAATAAGTTTCTCTTCTGAGTTTATATTAACAGCTTGTTCCCAAATATTTGCTCTAAGAGCATTAATTTCATTTTGTCTATATAATTTTTTTTCCAACTGTTTTCTTTCAGTAATATCTCTAACAACTGAAAGAAGTCCAACGGTTTTTCCATTTTTAACAACAGGATTGACACTTGCTTCAAGCGTATTGACACTCCCATTTTTATTTTTTATTTCAAGTTCTATTTTATCTATTGATTTTCCCTTTAAAATTACATTTTTAAATATCTTTGTTAGTTTTGGTAAATCTTTCAAAGTTACTAAACCGAGTTTATTAAATTTTTTTCCGAGTAAGTCTTTAGGGTTATATCCAAGGACCTCCTTAACTTTTTTATTTATATCTATTATAGTTCCGCTATTATCAATATATATAATCTCATCATTTGCATTTTCAAAAACAGTTCGATATTTCCATTCGCTTTCCCGCAATTTTTCTTCCATATACTTTCTATCTGTAATATCTGTAATTATCCCTAGAATTGCTGGATCGTTATCATATTTTATCAATTTGGTTGCAATAATTGCTTCTATCCTGTTCCCATTTTTGGTAATAAGTGCATATTCATATGGTCTAATGTTTTTACCTTCAGCATGTTTTTTAAAATTTTTCAATATTAAATCTCTATATTCTGGAACAATTAATTTTAAAAAATTAAATTTAGGGGAATAGAAATCTTTTCTTTTATAACCCATCAACTCTTCACACTTTTTGTTTGCATATATTATTTTGCCCTTTTTGTTTATAAAAATCATATTTGGAGATTCTTCTGCTAAGTCTCTGAATTTGTCTAAACTTTCTTTAAGATTTTTTTCCATATTTTTATATGTAGAAATATCTTGAAGAACACCTATGGAGCCGATAATTTTTCCATTAAAATCTTTCAAAACACTTAGTGATAAATCCACATCAACTGTTTCATTATTTTTATTTAAAACCTTTGTTTCTAAATGATATTGTAAACCTTTTTGTCGAATATTTTTTGAGCGGATTTTCTTCCATTCTTCTTTTGGATATAGATTTTTTACAGGTTTTAAATATAAATCTTCTTCATTCATACCAAGAATATTTTCTGTACATTTATTCCATGAAATTATTCTTTCTTTCTCGTCAGTTAGGGTTAATGCAACTGCAGAGTTTTCAAAAATCGTACGATATTTTTCTTCTGATGTTTTTAGCTCTCTTTCTGCTTCTTTAAGTCTTGTTATATCTTTAATAATACCAACAGAACCTGCTATTTTTCCATTTTTTCCTTTTAATACACACAAGGAAACCTCAACATCCAAAAGTCCTTGATTTTTCCTGATCATTCTTGTTTCCATGCGATATTTAATTCCTTTTTGCCTAATGTTTTCTGATCGTATTTTTTGCCATTCATCTTCTGGATAAAGTGAACGCACTGGTATAAGGTATAGCTCTTTTTCATTCATGTTTAAAAGTTCTTCAGCATATTTGTTCCATGAAATAACCCGTTCATGATTATCTGCTAAAGTAATTGCAATAGTATAATTTTCAAAAATTGTTTGATATTTTTCTTTTATATCTAAATCTTCATTTTTATTGGTTCCTCCCTCCTTTTCCTTCATACAACTTCTTTGGTTATAATTATTATCTACAGAAGTATTAGGTGCTCCTAATCCCTCAATGGCACCCTTAACAAATCCTTCTAATAATCCAAATTTTTCTTCATTCCTTAATTCTTTTACAATGTCTGGTTCTTCCTTCATTTAAATCCTCCAACAAAAATTGTATGAAAAAAAACTAATTTTTTTACTAATATACTCTGATATCTTGCTGTACATCCCATATCCCACTTATCCTAGTAATAAATATTCTAAATATATTTTAAATATAAAACATCTTCGCAAAATTAATTATCGTCTTGAGATTAATATTTTTTAACATGTGATAATTATTAGCACAGATTTAAATACTTATAATTCATACAAAATATGAGGTGAGGGGGAAGTTCCCTGAAAAATAGATATAATTTTCTATTCAATCCCCTTCATCTTTTATTAGTAATTTGTAAACATGTTTTATTCTTTTTCCTAATCTTTTAAATAGTGTTAGTTAGATATAAATATTATATTTATGGGAGGATTATGAAAAAATATTTAGAAATCGGTATAACACTCGTAATAATTTTAATCACATTTATACCAATTATTAATGCGATGAATCCATCAATAACGAATATAATTAAGATAAATAAAGATAATAGTCAAAATAAAACTCAACTATCTAATATTGGATTAGATATTTCAATTGTAGATATAATGCCGTACATCTGGTATCCAAATAATTCTCAAATTGGTCAATTACGTTTATCGCTAGAAATAAAAAATATCGGAGATACTTCTTATTTTGGTTGGGTTAAGTATTATGGAAATGCGTCATATTTTATTAACAATAAATTTTATAGTTATGCATGGGGAGTAAGATGGGGATATTTTGATCCAGGTGTTACATGGTCTCCAAAATCTGGCCATGGTCTGCTTTTTGTAAACCATATTCCAAGAATTTTTCATATAGAATTTGAGATTACTCCTAAAGATTCAAATCCGGAAAATAACAGAATTGAACAAGTTTATCTTGTATGGGGCAATCGTCTATTTCCACTTTGGAAACATCTACCTTTACTTGAATTATTCCCAAAATCTAATAATTAATTATACATTTGTATAAAAAGTTTAAATAATAGATAACATATTTTGTTTATTTGGGGAAGTGAAATGATGAAAAATATCCTTAAATCAATCGTTATTGGTATAACGCTGTTATTTATCGGTCTTGCTTTTCAACCCATTGTATCAACAAATGAGTTAAAAAAAGAACAGATGGAACCTAATAATTATCTTTTTGAAACAATTATAGAAATAATAAATAATCCCGAAGTAAATGAATTACTAAATCAAATTGAAGATGAATGGAAAAATGATAATCCATATATTACCTGGGATTTTGATAGCAAAGTTATTTTTAAAAATTTATTTTTAAAGAAACCAAAAATCCTTGTTTCAATGCTTTTTGCAGAATCTAGTAATACACAAGATTACCTTGAATCTTCTTATATGAAAGGCTGCGAGATTACAAAAGCTCTTGGAGAAAAAAATGTCATTGATGTAATAGACTCTGTTGAAATTACAAATCCTGATATTCTTGATCAATTAAATAATTTCATCATGAATGATGCAGAGCTAAATGCGAGAATTTCGACTCTTGAAGATTTAAACAAAGACTCAGAAAGTGTTCCTTTCAGGAATTATTCAACAATATGTAAAGTCTTGCTGATTCTCTATTATGTGTATCTTATTAGATGTGGAATAGTAAGTCTTATAAGTAAATTTTTTGAAGGACTTCCATTAATTTCTGTAATGTTTGACACATTGTGGTTTAAGAATTGGGAATTAGCAGGTGTTTGTATGTTTGTATTTCAGCTGATTTATGATACAATAGGCTGTGAGAAACCATCACCTGACTATAGTACAGGAATATAAAGATCAAGATTAAGACAAAAACTCGAAAGTTATGTAAATAATTCTTATTTCTATCCGTTTTTATAATTTATAAAGGCAGATATATAATATTCAATTTTTTATCATTTTAATAACAAAAATATTCTTGACGAAAATTTTAAAACTCTATAAGTTTTGTTTTAGTTTGTTAATTCTATCTCTTAGGTGAATTGCTTTTTCAAAATTAAGGTCATCTGCTTCCTTTCTCATTTCAATTTCAAGGTCAACTATCATTTTTGGAATGTCTTTTTTAGGAATGTATTTCACGTCTTTGATATCTGCAATTTTTTCTTTAATTGGTTTAAAAATTGTTGTGGGAATTATACCATGTTTCTTATTATACTGAATTTGCATATCTCTTCTTCTTTTTGTCTCCTCAATAGCACTTTGAATAGAATCAGTTATATTATCTGCATAAAGCACTACTTTTGAATTTACATTTCTTGCAGCTCTTCCAATTATTTGTATAAGACTTCTTTGATCACGTAAAAATCCTTCTTTATCAGCATCTAGTATTCCAATAAAACCTACCTCTGGAATATCAAGACCTTCCCTGAGTAGGTTTATACCAACTAGGACATCAAATTTTCCTAATCGAAGTTGTCTAATTATCTCAGATCGTTCAAGAGTATCTATTTCGGCATGGAGATATCTAGTTTTTATTTCGTTTTCAGCTAAAAACTCGGAAAGCTCTTCAGCAAGTCTTTTTGTAAGAGTAGTTACAAGTACTCTTTCACCGCGGGTAATAGTTTTATTAATTTCAGTAATCAGACTGTCAATCTGACCTTTTGTTTTTCTAATTTCTACAGTTGGATCAACAAGGCCAGTAGGCCTAATTATTTGTTCAACGATAGATTCAGATATACCAAGTTCATAAACACCAGGTGTTGCTGATACAAAAATTACATTATTCATATATTTTGAAAATTCATCAAAAGTAAGTGGTCGGTTATCATAAGCACTTGGAAGTCTAAAACCATAATCGATTAATGATTTTTTTCGAGAATAATCCCCATGATTCATTCCATGAATCTGCGGAATAGTTCTGTGACTTTCATCAATAAACATTAAAAAATCTTTTGGGAAATAATCAAGGAAACAAAATGGTTTTTCGCCAGGTTTTCTACCATCAAAATGCCGAGAATAATTTTCAATTCCTTTACAAAAACCGGTTTCCTCAAGCATCTCTATATCATAAAGAGTTCTTTGTTTCAATCTATGTGCCTCAATCATATCAAGCTGTGGAAGATGCTCTTTTAGTTCCTGCTTTATTAACTCGATTGCACGATTTCTTTTATCTTCAGCAATTACAAAATGTTTAGCAGGATAAATAAATACATAATCTAAATTATCAATTGGATTGCCGGTTATTTTTTCGAGTTCAGTAATTTTCTCAATTTCATCTCCAAATAACTCAATTCTAATAATATTATCATAATAACCAGGGATAAGATCAATTGTATCACCTTTTACTCTAAATCTTCCTGGAGCAAGGGATAAATCATTTCGTTCATATTGCATGTCTATGAGACGAGCTAATATTTCACTTCTATCTACAGAATTTTCTTTTCTAAGCTCATAACCAAGTGATTTAAAATCAGTTGGATCACCAACTGTATAAATACAAGATACAGATGCAACAACAATAGTATCTTCTCGGGATAATACAGAAGTTGTTGCTGCAAGCCTCATTTGTTCAATTTTTGGATTTACATCTGCATCTTTTTCAATATATTGGTCTGTTGAAGGAATATATGATTCAGGTTGATAATAATCATAGTATGATACAAAATATTCAACTTTGTTTTCAGGAAAAAATTCTTTGAACTCGGAAAAAAGTTGAGCAGCAAGGGTCTTGTTATGAGCAAGAACAAGTGTTGGTTTTTGTATTTGTTCAATAATATTTGCCATAGAAAATGTTTTCCCTGAACCTGTAACTCCGAGAAGAGTTTGATATTGTTTGCCACTTTTCAAACCTTCTACTAATTGTTTTATTGCTTTAGGCTGAGAACCCTTCGGTTTCATATCTGTAACAAGTTTGAATTTGTTCATGATATCATCTCTTTTTTTCGAAGAAGTCTGTTATATTTAATTGCAAAACGATGTGCTTCATCACGAATTTCTTGTATAAATTGAAGTGCTTTATCCTTTTTAGAAACACTTAGAGGAAGTAATCTGCCAGGAATATATATTTCTTCAAATTGTTTCGCAATTGAAATAATTGGAATTTTCAAATTTAGTTTTTCAAGTTCTTTAATTGCATAATTAAGTTGACCAATTCCTCCATCAATTATTATTAAATCAGGTAGTTCAGCATCTTCGGATTTTAATCTATAATATCTGCGTTTTACAACTTCAGCAATAGCTGCAGTGTCATCAATTCCTTCAACACTTCGAATTTTAAATCTCCTGTAATTACTCTTATCAGGTCTTCCATTCCTAAACTGAACCATTGAACCAGCAGTAGACGAACCAGACAAATGAGAGATGTCAAAACATTCAACTACATTTGGACTATCTTGAAGATTCAATTTATTTTTTAAAGTCTCAACTTTATCAATATCTGCAAAAAATGTAATCTCAATATTTTTTAAAACAAGATTTAGCAACTGCTTTTTTTCACCTTTTTCAGGCTTTATTATCTTTACTTTATTGCCCTTCTTTCCCTCCAGATAACTTTGAATTGAATCAGACAGCTTTATAGGGATAATGAGTTCTTTTGGTACAGGATTATCTGAATAATATTGAATAATGAATTCTTCTAAAAAATCAGCATGATAATCAAAAACAAAATCTGCTTTATTATTTAGTGTTCCCTTATAAATATTAAAAAGAATCAGATATACTTTATCATCTTTTATTTCGTAGTTTATAATATCTTCATTATATTTTTTTTCACGTTTCATCTTCTGTCGTTCATTAAGGTTTTCAATAGCTGTGATTTGATTACGTATCTTTAATGCATTTTCAAAATCATTATTATCTGAAAAAAATTTCATATCATCTTTTAATTTTTCAATCAGTCTATCAGTATGACCTGTTAAAACCAGTTTAACATTATCGATTTTTTTCATGTATTCTTCATCTGATATCAGATCAATGCAAGGTGCTTCACAAAGATTGATATGATACCGCAGACATGCTTTTTTTGGGATTTTTTTACAAGATCTTAACAAAAATGTCTTTTTTAAAAATTGTAAAATGTAATCACGCTCATGAGCTGAAATGAATGGTCCAAAAAATTTACCTTTACCAGTTTTTTGTCTAGCTATTAAAACTCTAGGGAATTTTTCTTCTGTTAAAAGAATAAATGAATGGGTTTTTGCATCCTTCATTCTAATATTATATTTAGGTTGATGCTTTTTTATCAAGGTATTTTCAAGTATTAATGCCTCTACTTCATTGTCAGTTGCTACAAAATCAATAGATTTTACAAAATTTAGCATACTTTTTGTTTTGATATCTAAATCTTTTTTTTGGTAATATTGCTTAATTCTTTTTTTAAGATTCTTTGCTTTACCAACATATATAATTTTATTGTTTTTATCTTTGAAAAGGTAGCATCCAGGTTCATTTGGTAGATTTATTGAGCTAAGCATTTTTTCTTACCTTTAAAAAATGTTTTTAAAATCTCACCAGTAAAACTTTTTGGATTTTCTGAAATATCTTCAGGTAATCCAGCTGCAACTATTTCTCCTCCCGTATCTCCGCCCTCTGGTCCAAGATCGATAATATAATCTGCTGATTTTATCACATCTGGATTATGTTCAATTACAACTACGCTATTTCCTTTATCAACAAGGCTATTTAAAACATCGATTAATTTTTTCACATCATGAAAATGAAGCCCTGTTGTTGGTTCATCTAAAAGATAAATGGTTCTACCAGTGCTTTTTTTAGATAGTTCCCTTGTCAATTTTATTCTTTGAGCCTCACCACCTGAAAGCGTTGTAGAACTCTGACCAAGTTTTATATAATCAAGACCAACATTTGATAATGTATCAAGTTTCCTTTTAATAAATGGAATATTTTGGAATAGTTCAAGTGCTTCTTCAACACTCATTTCCAAAATTTCTGAAATTGATTTGCTTTTGTATTTTACCTCCAGAGTTTCGGAATTATATCTTTTACCTTTGCATTCTTCACATTCAATATAAATATCAGGTAAAAAGTTCATTTCTATTTTAATTAAACCATCGCCTTGACATGCTTCACATCTACCGCCTTTAACATTAAATGAAAATCTACCTGGTTTGTATCCACGTCTCTTTGCTTCAGGAGTCATAGCGAAAAGTTTTCTTATCTCATCAAAAACCTTTGTATAAGTTGCAGGATTACTTCTAGGTGTTTTTCCGATTGGGCTTTGATCTATAACTATTACTTTATCAATTTTCTCATCAAAAACGATTGCATCATGTTCTCCTGGATTTTCTTTTGAGTTATGCAATTTTCTCATAAGTCCTCTATATAAAATGTCATAAACCAGTGTTGATTTGCCGCTTCCTGAAACCCCTGTGATAAGAGTTAGAACGCCGATTGGGATTTGTATGTTTATATTTTTTAGATTATGCTCTCTGCAACCAAAAATATGCAAAAATTTTTCAGAATATCTTCTTTTTTCTGGAAGTGGTATTTGAAGTTTTCCAGATAAATATTTTCCTGTTAAAGACGCAGGATTTTTTTCTATTTCTGAAGGGGTTCCTTGTGCAATTATTTTACCTCCATGAATACCAGCACCTGGTCCTAAATCAACAACATGATCTGCATGTCGAATTGTTTCCTCATCATGCTCTACAACAATTAATGTATTTCCAAGATTTCTAAGCTTAATGAGTGTGTCAATTAATTTTTTATTGTCCTTTTGATGAAGTCCAATTGATGGTTCATCAAGTATGTAAATTACACCCATAAGATTTGAACCAATTTGTGTAGCAAGTTTGATTCTTTGTGACTCTCCTCCTGATAGACTTCCAGCACTTCTTGAAAGTGTTAAATAATTTAGCCCAACTTTATCAAGAAAATCAAGCCTAACTTTAATTTCTTTTAATATCTGCCATGCAATTTCTTCCTGTTTTTTTGAAAGAATTAAAGTTTTAAAAAAAATGATTGCTTGTTTTATTGACATATCTGTAATATCAATTATTGATTTTTTAGAAATTTTTACTGAGAGAATCTTTTGTTTGAGTCTTTTTCCATTGCACACAGGACAAGGAGTTATTCTCATAAATCTTTCAAGCTCCCTTCTTCTATATTCAGATTCAGTTTGTTTATACAGTCTTTCTGATTGGGGAATTAACCCCTCCCAATAACTATGACCAGACCACTGTGCATCTCTACTGTTTGAAACCATGTTAAACCTTATTTTTTCATCAGAGCCATACATTAAGGCATTGTATTGGGCTTCAGTTAGATCAGCAATTGGAGTAAAAACATCAAATCCATAATGTTTTGCAACAGAACCTAAAAATTTTATCCTCCAACCATCGATTATATTTCTATAAAGTTTTATTGCTCCATCTGCAATTGATAACTCCTTATCTGGAATTATTAAGGTTGGATCAAAATCCATTCTAATTCCTAGACCATGACATCTCTCGCATGCACCAAATGGGCTATTAAATGAAAACATACGTGGCTGAAGTTCTTCAAAGACCATTCCGCATTCAGGACAGGCCATATTTGAGGAATATAATTTTTCATTTTCTTTTTTATCAAGAACAATTACAAGCCCATCTGACTTTTTCAAAGCATTTTCAGTTGCTTCTGAAAGTCTTGTCATATCATCTGTCTTAAACCTGTCGATTACAATCTCAATATCATGTTTTTTATATCTATCAAGTATTATTGTATCATCAGTTCTAAAAATTTGCTTGTTAACACGAACTCTTGTCCATCCTTCGTTATTTAAATCCTTGAAAAGTTGTTCATATGTTCCTTTTTTTTGACGAATAATTGGTGAAAGAACAGTTATCATACCCTGAAAATCATTATTTATCCTTTTTGCAATTTTCTGTGGGGATTGAGATTCGATTTTTAAATTATGATCTGGACAATAGGGTGTACCAATACGTGCATATAGTAAACGAAGATAATCATATATTTCTGTAATTGTACCAACAGTACTCCTTGGATTTTTACTAGTTGTTCTTTGTTCTATTGAAATAGCGGGGGATAAACCTTCAATACTATCTACATCAGGCTTATGCATTAAACCTAAAAATTGCCGAGCATATGCAGAAAGCGATTCAACATAACGCCGTTGGCCTTCTGCATAAATTGTATCAAATGCAAGTGTTGATTTTCCAGAACCAGAAAGCCCAGTAATTACAATAAATTTATCTCTAGGAAGCTCTAGATTAATGTTTTTAAGGTTATGTTCTCTTGCGCCTTTTATATAAATATTTTTCAAAATTACCCCCCTATAATCTTGAGAAATAATGAATTGGTCTTTCCCCTCATGATTTAATGATATTCAAATCTTTTGCTAATAAAGTTACACTTAGTTAATTAAAAGTATTATTTTCCATACTATAACATTTTAATACATGTTTTTAAAATTTTGTAAAAATAAATGCAGAATATGCAGTATTTTTAAGAAAATAAAAGGATTTAAATAATGTATTAATTTAAAAAATATTATGAAAATAAACGATGAATTTGGAAGTGACAATCATTCTGGGGTTCATCCAGATATTTTTAAAGCAATCCAGTCTGTAAATATCGGTTATTCTGTTGCATATGGTGGTGATAAGTTCACATTTCGCGCTGTAAAAAAATTTAAAGAACATTTCGGGAAAGATATCGATGTTTATTTTGTTGGAAATGGAACTGCTGCAAATATTTTAGGAATTAAATCTGTAGTTAACTCCTTTAATTCTATTTTTTGTGCAGAAACAGCTCATTTAAACGTTCATGAATGTTGCGGTCCAGAAAAATTTACTGGCTGTAAATTAACTGTCATACCAACACCAGATGGTAAACTAACAGCTGACTTATTAAAGCCCCATTTAGTAGGTTTTGGTGACCCCCATATGGCTCAACCAAAGGTAATATCCATTACACAATCAACTGAACTAGGTACAGTTTATACTCCAAAGGAATTAAAAAATCTCTCTGATTTTGCTCATAGTAAGAAAATGCTTATACATATGGATGGTGCAAGACTTTGTAATGCAGCTGCAAGCCTGAATGTTGATTTAGCTGCAATTACTAGAGACGTTGGAGTTGATGTGCTATCTTTTGGTGGTACTAAAAATGGAATGATGTTCGGCGATGCTGTAATTTTTTTTGATAAAAATTTGTCAAAAAATTTTGAGTTTATAAGAAAACAAGGAATGCATCTTAATTCAAAAATGCGTTTTATATCCGCCCAATTCGAAGCATTACTATCAAATGATTTATGGCTGAATAATGCAGTACATGCAAATAGTATGGCAAAGCTGCTGTATAATGAACTTAAAAATATCCCTCAAGTTAAGATCACACAGAAAGTACAGGTCAATTCAGTTTTTGCATCAATTCATAAAAATATTATTAAGAAACTTCAGGGAAAATATGCTTTTCATGTTTTTGATGAACCTACTTCTACAGTAAGATGGATGTGCTCATTTAATACAAGTAAAAAAGATGTTATGGATTTTGTTGAAGCAATAAAAGAAGCATGTAATCATTAATCTTTATTTAAAAATAAGTTAAAATATTAAAAAATCTCTCAATTTTTATTCTAGAGACCTTTCATTTCTTCATCCATCATTTTTTCAAGTTTTTTATCGACACCCTGCTCTCTGGCGATATTTTGCAGTTCAACAATAATATTTTCCCATAACACTTGCTGCTCTAATGCATAATCCCACATATCAAGTCTTTTTGAACCATCTGCACTTTTAAACTCTTCTATTAGTTCCTTCTTATCATTTTCATCCATAACTAATCCCGCAAATTCTATTTTATTATTCCTCAATTACTTGATTTTTTTTCACACTCTGGATCTGTGCAATATCTGACATTTCTGAGAGAATTTCTCCCCAAATCATCTCTTGTTCTAATGCAAAATACCACATATCTAACTTTTTTGATATTTCTGACTTTCTGAAATCTTCAAGAAATGCTTTTTTATCTTCTTCTTTCATATATTAAATCACTATATGTAATACATACATATTTAAATTTATTAATGTTTTTTTCAAAAATTTTAAAAATGTTTTGCAATTTTTTTTAAAATCATAATATTATTTTAAATTCCTTTATAATTACGTAACCCTTATAAATTAACAGTTGTTAAGTATTATGATATTAGGTGGATTTTTATAATGATGAAATATGAGTTGTTTGGAAAAAAATTTGTATTAGGAGTTATCATCCTACTATTTATACCAATTTTTAGTTTTAATAATGTTTATGGTATTAGCGTAAATATTAGAGAACAGGAAATACAGGATATAATTTTTGAAAAACAAATTCTTGGTACTGAATATTGGGCGCTTCTTTTTGCTGTTGGTGTCTATAAAAATCATCCTAATCAGGACCGTCCGTCTATGCTTGAAGCTGTTGAGGATTTTTATGATGTTCTCCTTGATTCTCCTCAATGGCACGCTGATCATATCCATAAGGTTACAGCTACTGATTGCACTCTGGGTAGACTTATTCAGGAGTTGAAATGGTTGGTTGAGAATGTTAAAAGTGATGATATGGCAATTGTTTATTTAACAACCCATGGTTCTCCATTGAAAGACCCGATGGGTAATTTTCTAGATATACCACCATTGGATGAAGCAGATGGAGCTGATGAAGCACTTATCATGTATGATGGTTTTGATAATGATTATGGTTTCATATGGGATGACCTATTGAACTTTTATCTAAACCAGTTAAAAGGAAAAGGCCTATGTCTAATAGTAGATAGCTGTCACAGTGGAGGATTTAACGACGAATTAAAAAATGTCCAAACACTAAAAATAAATAAAAACATATTCTTAAACAAAATACTAAACAAGTTGCCTTATGTTAACAACTTATTAAATAATCAAATAATGAAAAGTTATCAAAAAACAACAAAAAATAATATTGTTACTAAAGAAAACATCTATGACCTTAATGAACTAGAAGAGGATAAAAATCTAAACATTGACAGATCCGAACAACTTGAAGCTGACAGATTTACACAAGGTTTTATAGAAGAGTTAGCAGCTAAGGGTAGAATTGTTTTAATGTCAAGTGAGGAAGACACATTGTCTTGGGGATCTCATTTTTCAAATTATTTAATTCAAGCATGTGATGAAGGTAACTGGGCTGATATTAATGGGAATAACGATGGAAGAAATTCTGCAGAAGAAGCTTTTATATATGCAAAACCGCGAGTAGAAGATGTAACAGATGGTCGTCAACATCCCACAATACTTGATAAGTTTGAAGGGGAATATCTAATGACATTTACAAAAAGAAATCCTATACAAATATATCTCCCTAATGGATTTCCGGATGTAATATCACCTGGTGAATCAATTAATATTGCAGTAGAAATCAATGAAATCACTGATAGCTATGTTCCAGGATCCGGGAAGATGTATTATAGATATGATGTAGGGAGTTATATCGAATTATCGTTAGTACATATTGATGGAGAACTTTATGAGGCTACATTACCTCTAGTTAATTGTGGGGATATACCTGAATTTTATTTCAGCGCTGAAGGAGAATCTACTGGAGTGATATATAGTCCAGAAGAAGCTCCAGATATGGTATACTCTTCACTTGTAGGTGAGCTTACAACTGTTTTTACCGATAACTTTGAGTCTGATACAGGTTGGACAGTTGAGAATGCTTGTGCAGATGGGGAATGGGAGCGTGGTGATCCTGTTGGCTGGAATAGGGGCGATCCTTCACATGATTATGATGGGTCAGGAAATTGTTATCTTACAGATAACAATCCAAATGATGAGAACTGCGACGTTGATGATGGAACTACATGGCTAATTTCTCCAACTATTGATTTATCCCATGGCATAGATGGAAAAATCGATTATGCTTTGTGGTATACTAACAATTTTGGAAATGATCCAAATAATGACCTTTTTAAGGTCTATATATCAAATAATAATGGAGCAAACTGGATTCTTGCAGAAATCATTGGACCTGAGACATCTTTTGGTTGGAATGAGCGTAGTTTTATGATTTCTGATTTTGTCACACCAACTAATCGAATCAAGGTTCGTTTTGAAGCCTCAGATTTAAATGAAGGATCTGTTGTTGAAGCAGGAATTGATGATTTTAATGCATATACCTTTGATTGTAATTAATATTAAAAAAAATTTTCAGACTCCATTATTTAATTAAAAAAATAATCAGCATTTTTCTATTTTTTGTTTAATTCTAAATACAGATACATTTATATTAAAATATTATATTATTTAACTTAAAAGTTAAATATTCAAGGGAGGCAATAATATTGCGAAATATAATAATTAGAAAAGGTATAGTATTTAATATAATATTATTCTTTATAGGAGCAAGTGTTATCCCAAATATCTGTGGAAATGTTCAAAAAATAAATAATTTTGAAGAATCCTTAGATGTAATGCAAACAGCTTTACCACGATGGAGGGAGGGTGGAACCCCTTATAATCCTGACCAATCATTGCAACCATATTCAATTAAGCTGAGAGATTCTCCAACATCTGGATTAATAGAATCACCAACTGAATATGATCCATCAAGAGGTGTACTTTTTTGTTACAAATCAGGTAACTGGAATGAAGTTGTTGTTGATTTAGTTGTAGAATTGACAAGTGATAATGATTATGATGATATAGCTTATGTTTTAGTTACAAGCGAGTCTGATAAAAATTCAGCAACTGCTCAATTTACAGCAAACGGTGCAAATATGGATAAGGTTGAATTTATTATTGAACCTGCTAATGCGATATGGATACGTGATTATGGTCCACATTTTATTTCTCAGGATGGAGCAATTGGAATTGTAGATAGTCATTATTATCCTCAGCGTTCATTGGATAACTTTATTCCTACTCTTATTGGTGATGATCATTTTATTGTGCCAACTTATGATATTGGACTGTATTATTCAGGTGGAAATTTCTTACCTGGTCCTGATAGGTCTGCTTTTATGAGTTCGCTAATTAATATTGATAATCCTGCTTCACAGGGATTTGATGAAGAATTAATTGCTGAACTATTTCAAACATATCAGGGAATAGATGAGGTACATATTCTTCCACAAATGCCAGGATCAGTAGATGGTACTGGACATATCGATATGTGGATGTATATAATAGATGAAGATACAGTAATTATTTCTGAATTTTTGCCTGGATCAAATCCAACAGCCATTCAAATCACTGAAAATGCAGTTCCATATATGCAAAATTTAGGTTTTACTGTATATAGAACCCCTGCATGGAACGCCCCTCATCCAGATAATAGTTATGATACCCATTGGACTTATACAAATAGCTTTATTGCAAATGATCGAATATTTATTCCAACATATGGTGAAACATATCCGGATTATGCAGATGAGGATGCTCAGGCTTTAGCTGCTTTTCAAGCAGCAGCGCCGCATTTAGATATTGTTCAGATAAACTGTTATCCAATAATATGGGCTGCTGGTGCAATGCATTGTATTATAATGCAGGTTCCGCGTTATACAGGAACTGTGCCATCTGTTCACGTTATATGGCCGGATGGTGGTGAATTTCTAGCAAGTGGAACAACTCAAACCATTGAATGGGTGGCAAGTGATACAGATAATGATGAAATTCCACAAATCGATCTTTATTATTCAGTTGATGGGGGAAGTAACTATGAATTCATCGATTCAACTACAGATACAGGTTTTTATGACTGGACTGTCCCATTTGTTGAAACTGACCTAGCAAAAATAAAAATTGTGGCAATATCTGAAGATTCTGATGAAGGTGTAGGTGAAAGTTCTGAGGTTTTCAATATATCATCATCTACTCAATCTGTGTATACCTTTGAAACTGGTGCTGGTGAAGATAAATATTGTTATGGTCATCAAACTTCTAGTTGGAGTAATTTGGATGGAATTCGTAAACCGGTAACTTCTGAAATTAGCTTAACTGATTATCCTAAGATTGCTTTTTCTGATGCAACTGGTGATGATTATGATTCTAATCGATACATATCTCCAATTCCCTCTGGTGCCTCTACACATATCTTTGAATTTGAAATCCTAGAAGAAACTGATAATATCGATGATATAGAGATTATTTGGGAAGGATATTCAGATGCTTGTGCTCAAACTGAACTTTATATTTGGGATTACTCTGAAGGACAATGGGGAGATGGAGAGGGTCTTTTTAATCAGAATCGCTATATGGATAATTGGGCCGGAAATAGAGATGGCTATCTTAAAAAGAACATCCGTGCAAACTTTGATCGATACATTAATTACAAGGGTGAGATGACATTATTACAATTTACCGAGAGAAATCAGGATAGGTCATTTCATGATTTTATAAAAGTGACCATAAGTAAAATAAACGACCCGCCAAACCCACCTGTAATTGATGGTCCTAAAACAGGAAATATTGATACAACTTATACATATACATTTACTGCAATTGATCCAAATGGAGACGATGTATCATACTATATTAAATGGGATGATGGGGATATAACAGATTGGACCAGCTATCAAGCCTCAGGTACAGCTTTTTATGATAATCATTCCTGGAGCACAAAAAGAAAATATACTATCGAAGCCATGGTTAAAGATACATATGGTGTTGAGAGCGATTGGGCTAAATATACTGTTACTATGCCAAGAAATAAGGTAAAAAATAATTATTTCCTAGATATCATATTTAAAAATCCAAATCAATTTCCATTGATTCACATTTTATTAAAACGATTGGGACTATAATTCATAGTCTCCATTATTTCTATTTCAAAAACAAAGTTAAAATATCTGGATTTAAGTTTATATTTCCCCTTTGTTTTCTGAAAATATCTTAGAACTATTTAAGAATGTATCAGAAGTCAGACTCATATCATTTATTAAATCTTTTAGTAATAATTCAATTGTCTGATTTTTAAACTCTGTAAAACTACCTAGATTTGTATGTATTTTACCTAAGAATAAATCATCATCTTTTTGTATTTCTATTCTAAACAATGTTTCTTCCATGTTAATTCCAGCTTATTTAATATTTTTGATTTTATATACATTCAAAATATAATAAGTTTGCTATATATCCAATAAAACTGCAAGTAAAACAAATTAATAAAAATTTAAATATTTGATCAATGATTAAAATACTAGAGGATATTGATATGAATAAAAAAATTATCACAATAATGCTTTGCATTTTGTTTATTTACACAGTAAGTTCTGCCTATGCAAAAACAAATAATTGTAATTTAAAACAAGATGATTTTAATTTATTAAATAATCCAATAATTAAGAATGGAAATTTGGAAAGTATTGAGGTTATTGACCAGCAACAAACCACTGATTGCGGGTATGGTTGTCCTTTTTTTAGCAACCTCTGGCTTGCCCAAGGTTTTATTCCAACTTTAGGAACAATTACAAAAGTTGAATTGAAATTATTCAAAGTTGGGACCATATCAAGTGATGTTATATTATCAATCAGATCAACATTGACTGAAAGCGATCTAACCAGCATAACAATAGACGGAAGCTTAATACATGAATATAGTAATTGGATTGAATTTGATATTACTGACATTGCTGTTGAAATAGGAGAAATGTACTATATTGTTTGTAGGACAACTGGTGGTTCAATGATTAATTATTACTGCTGTTTATTTCAAACTAATAATCCATACTCTGGTGGGGAAGTATGGGGTTCATTAAACTCTGGATCATCCTGGGAAATAATTGAATATCCAGGATATCCTGACCCAGATGGCTGTTTCAAATCTTATGGTTTAGATGAAATTCCAAATATTCCGAATGTTAATGGTCCTAATAAGGGAACTCCAGGTATAGAATATACATATAAAGTCTTATCAATAGATCCTGAGAACCATCAAGTTTTTTTCTTTGTAGAATGGGGTGATGGAACTAATTCTGGATGGCTTGGTCCATATGATTCTGGTGAAGAAGTATCTATAAAGCATTCATGGACAAATCAAGGATCATATACAATTAAGGTAAAAGCAAAAGATTCTTATGGAGCTACAAGCGAATGGGGAATTTTTACTGTTGTGATGCCTAAAAATAAATCAAATAATTTACAATTATTCAATTTATTAGAAAATCATTTGTATTTATTTCAAACAATTGGATTATTATTACAAAAAATATGTCTAGGTTCTTGAATTAGGTTTGTATAAATTTTTACAATATCTAAAAATCTTCTTTTTATATATTTTTCATACTGACGGTTTTATTAACTATTATTCGTTATGAATGTTTTAAGGTAGATATATGACAAAATCAGGACATAAGGATCAACGAATTGGTGTTTTTATAGATGTACAAAACATGTATTATTCTGCAAGACAGCTGTATAAAGGAAAAGTAAATTTTAATGTAGTTTTAAAACAAGCTATTGCAGGAAGGCAGCTTATCAGGGCAATTGCTTATGTTATAAAAGCTGATGTCAAAGATGAGGATACTTTTTATGATGCATTATCTGAGATAGGATTTGAGGTAAAATCAAAGGATTTACAGGTATTTTATGGTGGAGCAAAAAAGGGGGATTGGGATATTGGAATAGCAATGGACGTAATGAGGTTGGCACCAAAACTCGATACCATTGTATTAGTTTCTGGAGATGGAGATTTTTCTGACTTATTGGAACATGCAAAAAGTCTGGGATGTAGAGTAGAAGTGGTAGCATTTGGTAAAACTACATCTCATAAATTAAGAGAAGTGGCAGATTTTTTCACAGATCTTGATAAGGATAATAAATATTTGTTAAAGAAAAAAAAGAATAAATAATATTTTCAAAAATAATTATTCATAATTAATATAATTATTTTTTTTCACTTACTTTTTCTCATAATCAGGACATTTTAAAAAATAAATTTTTCTTTTAAAAGAATCTAAAATAACAAAATGTTTATATATTATCCTAACTAATATATAATATAACAAATATAAAACATATAAACGGTGAATAAAAAAAGGTGATTGATCTGGAAGAATCAGGAAGTACGTCTATTAAAAAGGCAATCGATGATCTTTTAGAAACTAGCATTTTTAAAGAAATTTCCAAAAGAAATAACAAGGATTTTGCCAATAAACTTGCAATATGGTTGGTAAGATACATCTTAATGATATCTTCAATGAATGAGTCATTAAAAATTGAATTAGAAGAAGTTTTAGTAAATTTACATGGTGAAAATTTTAGAAAAATATTAGAAATAACAGAGGAAACTTTTTGTAAATTAAAAAAAGATCAAGAAAGATATAATAGATATATTTGGTAAACTGAAAGGATAAATCTTTTTTTTAATTCACAATAGAATAATTTTTTTTACATTACAAAAAATATAAAGAAGATGTCTAGTATAAGAGTATATAAATATCAGTTACAATTTCTAGCAAAGGGAAAATTATATTAAATAAATTAGGAATTACTAATAAACCATTAAATATAATATATATTGGTTAAATAGTCCAATTATATGGATGGGATAATATTGCACTCTCAAATAGTGTCCTTCATATGTAATTTATTACAATTAAACTTAATCCAAAATATTGAAAATAAATTTCTTGTCAATTTAAATAAATAATTAATGACTAGAAGGAAATATGGGAAAATGAAAAGAGCTAATAAAGCAGTTTCTGAAATTGTAGGAACCCTTTTACTATTAGGTATGTCTATTGCATTATTCTCTGTGATATATATCTCAGTTTTAACTTTATATCCTGCTGCCTCAAGTCCTTCAGTTAATCTTATTTGTTCATTTGAGGATAATAATGTAACACTTGAACATCGTGGAGGAAAATCTCTGAATTTGAAAACAGAACTAATTTTGAGTATTGACAGTGTCGTTGATAAGTTCGTTGTTGGTGATTATTTAAACATTGAAGCTAAAGATAATGGATTATGGAATATTGGTGAACGAGTAATTTATCCAGTAGGTGATATTACAGATAAGAACGTTTCACTTTCTGTTGTAGATAAACATAGTAATTCTGTTATAATGCTGGTGGTTTTTCAGGGGTGATATGTGTCCATGGTTAGGAAATTTATAAAATCAGATGATGCTTTGGTAGGTATCATTGTAACTATCCTAATTATTGGACTATTTCTTGTTGTTACTGCAATTATTGAATCGGTATATGTACCACAATGGTTGGAAGAAAAAGAAGCTGATCATATGCATATAGTATCCTATCAATTTGCTCAACTAAAACATTCATTGGACATACTTTCTGTTATTGAACAAAAAAATGCAATATCTGTATATATTAACCTTGGTACAGCAGAAATACCGATATTTGGTTCAGGGAGAACATATGATTATTTGGATATTTTATCAGATGAATGTGTTGTAGAAATTGCAAATGATACAGATTCATTTTCTTTCCCACTTGGAACAGTTTCTTTCTCATCTAAAAATTCATATTATGTCGATCAGTCCTATATTTATGAAGCAGGTGCTCTTATACTAAGTCAGTCAGATGCAAATGTGTTAAATGGTAAACCATTATTTTCGGTTACTAATTTTACAAATGTTACATTTAATATTATAAATATATCTGGTCTGGACGGAAAAAAGTTTGCAGGGGGGTATGGAACATATTCAATTTATTTGGAATATTTGAATTCTGATTATTATTCAATTGAAGATTTTAGGTTTATTAACATTACAACTAATCATAAAAATGCTTGGAAAATATTTTTTAATAGTACTACCTTAAGATATTCAGCATTGACTTATGATATTACAAATACTGCTAGTGGTATATCTGTTGAATTCAGTGGACCTCTTGGTAATCTAATATTAAAGACCACAGATATCGCAGCTCAGATAGCACCAGGATGGATTGAATGAACATTTCACTAAAAAACATATTTTTGATTATTTTTAAGAAGAAAAAAGGTCTAGGTAAAAAATTGATAATATTACATTTTGACATTTTTTCATGATATGTTTATATACTATCAAATAGAGAGTATAATTTAAAAGGATGAGTGAATATGGTCTTGAGGAGGACTAATACAAGAACTATTCGTAAAACGATTGCCGTATCTGAAATAATCGGAACTTTACTTATGTTAGGAATAGCTACCTCCTCTTTTAGTGTAGTATATTACAATATTGCAAGCACTCCTACTCCAACACCTACTCCAATTGTAGAGATATCAGGATCAATTAGTGAAAATCAGGTTGTATTAATGCATCATGGGGGGGAAACATTGAGTTTAGATACAGAATTTCTGATAAATGTTGGTGAAAAAATAAAGAAAATTAAGATAGGAGATTTTTTAGATAATGAATCTAAAAAGGATGGGGTATGGAATCTTGGTGAAAAAGTGATTTATCCTATTATTTATGACTATGATTATTTAGAGCATCCTTATGGTAAAATTTGTGTTGTTGATAAATATAGTAATTCACTTTTAATGACCGGATATGTCGGTATAGAACCTGAGTGTGATTTAGGTGTTGAAGTAAAAGTTGATAATCAGTTCCCAGGTATGGAGACAAACATTGTATTTACAATAACTGTGACTAATAATGGTAATATTAATGAAACAAATATTCTAATTGAATTTAATATCCCAGAAGAATTGTTACATTATAAGAATTCAACAACACAGGGAACTTACAAAAATAGTACTGGAATTTGGAATGTTGGTAATCTTGCTCCAGATGAGGCTGCTGTTTTAAAAATTGAAGTTACTGTTGGAGAACGCGGTTCCGATGAAACAACACAGCTAGTAATGCTACTTGATGGGTCTGGTAGTATTGCATCTGCAGATTGGACACTACAGGTAGAAGGACTTGCAGCAGCTGTTGAAAATGAAGATACATTTCCACATGATGGAACCGTTGAGTTAACAATCATTCAATTTGGTGATGGTAGATGGGGTTCACCATTTAACCCTGGGCGAGCTCAGGTAGAGATTGGTCCTGTTATGGTAAATGAAGCAAATTATGCTTCTATCACAAATTCTATTAGAAATATTGTTCAACTAAAGGATATGACTCCAACTGCATGTGGTATTTATAGAGGGGCTGATGCGGTAGCTGCCTCTAGTACGTTTGACATAAATATTAGACAAATTGTTATAATTGTTACAGATGGAGACCCAACTCAAGCTTGTAATTGTGATGGCAATTATATCGCTGACTCAAACTCAAATTCAAGAGCATCGGCTGAAGCAGCAAGGAATTATCTAATTTCCAAACTTGGTATGACTATTGATCAGGATGAGTTTAATGCTATTGCTGTAGGCGATAGTGCTCCTCATGCTTCATGGTTAAAAGAAGAAATTATATGGCCTGAGCCTGGTTACTATGCTCCGCCTTTTCTAATTGGAAATCCTCATAGAGGTTGGCTTCGTAATGTTACAACTTGGGCAGAATTTGCAGAAACAATCGATGAGTGTTTTGGTATTATATTTAATAAAGTTCCAATAACTGTTGAAATATCCTACAAATCATATAGTGATCCAAAAGTAGCAAACGATTTAGATACAATAACAATAGTTCCAACTTCATCGCCATATGTTATCACAAAAGATGCAACTAATGTAGATGATGCAAATGCAACTCTAAATATGTTTTATAATTTTAAGTGGATTGGCTCTGGTGAGGTAAGGTTTGCATATAAAGATTCAAGTGAAACAGATTGGCATTATACAACATGGGCTTCTAAATCTGGTTCAGGGTCTTACTCAACAAAAATTACAGGTTTATCATCTGATACTAATTTTATATTTAAAGCCCAGCTTCAATATTTTAGTGCTATACTTGGAACAACTGTAGTAAATGTACAAGAAAAAACACTTAAAACTGATGTGATAGCTGCTGCCATCTAAATTTTTAATCAAAAATGTTGTTTTATAGTTTTATTAGTCTTTTCTAACTATATTTTCTAAAAACATATTTTTATACAACACCTACATTGATTTCATTACCGTTATAATCGTAAGCTTTCCAAGATGATAATGTAAATGGATAAGCAGCTACAATATGGACCTTTCCGTATTTTCTAAACAAAAGCAAATCCGCATCAGATGGATGAAAAGATACAGATGGATGGCTATGAGCAGTTCCAATAATTGTAAAATCAATTGGAAGCATATTAAGTCGAAAAATTGCATGAGTTTCACCAGATATAGTGCCTGGCAAAATCACAGTTTCAATAATGGTATTTTTATTGATACTGTCAACTCTTAGAAGACCTCCAAACTCATTTGGATAACTAGATTTGGCGCACTCTAAAATAAATTCAAGACATTCTCTTTTTATATTCCATTGGATTTGAAGTTGTTCTTTTTTATTTCTTTTAAAAAGTCCCATAGGTTTATCGCACCAATTTCAATCTGACCATCTGATAAAAAGATTCACCAAACCGAACAAATTGAGCTTTTTTCTCAGAACCTGTGATTTCAATCTCGCTATCAGATGTAATTGACTGATGGGATTCTCCATCAATAACAATTTTAGACTCTTTTAATTTGTAAAATAATTTTATTCCAACCTTTTTTTCAAGAGGTACAACCCATGGACGAGCAGATAATTTAAAGGGAGCCAGGGGAGCAATGACCATTGCATTTACAGTAGGATCCAGTATTGGTCCACCTGCACTTAAAGCATAACTGGTTGAGCCAGTAGGTGTTGCAACAATAACACCATCTGCTCCAAAAGTTTCAATAAGTTCATCTTCAACAAAGATCTTTAAATAAATTATTTTTGCAATACGTGAGGTTTGAACTGTTACTTCATTAGTTGCATCGGGAAGTCTTTTACCATCAACTGTTACTTTTAATTTTGCTCTTTGTTCAACGTTATAATTCCCTTGAATAACTCTTTTCAAGCCATGGATTGCATATTTAGATTCAACTTCAGTAAGAAACCCCATTCCTCCAGAATTAATTGCAAAAATCGGTTTATCAACTTTTTCAAGGGCCCTTAAAATCGTCCCATCACCACCAATAGTAACAATAATATCTGCGTTTTTATTGATTTCTTCGTGAGAATATCCTCTAACTTTCTTATCTTTAGCAATATTAAATTCTACAAAGACTTCTCCCTTATCACTTAAAAAATCATATATTTCACGGGTCAATGTAACAGCTTTTTTAAGATGAAAGTTACAAATCAATCCCCAATTCATATTTTTACTACTCCTTAACCTCGGATGATATCTTCATAAGAGGTCTTAATTTCATTAGTAACGTTGGATGTTTTATTACAAGTGCTTTAACAAGACCAAGGGTACTAAGCTCTTCAAATTTATAATCCTTTAAAGAGTCAGCAAGCATATTAAAAGTCTTATCATCAAAATTAAGAACTGTTTCTTTTACTAGATAATTTCTTCTGAGTTTCTTTCCAAAAGCTTCCTTCCAGCCTACCTCATAGGAATATAATGTTTCTTTGTCAAATTTTTGATTGTTTACTGCATAACCTATAGTTTCTCCTGCTATTTTTCCACCTTCCAAACAACAAGTGATTCCTCCCCCAGTTATTGGATCGACATGTCTTGCTGCATCACCTACTAACATTAGATTATCTCTAACAGATTCAATAGGATTTGAAACTGGAACTGCTCCTGCTAGAAACCGGAGGGGTTCTCCATTTTTAAGTCTTGGATCATTTTGAATAAAATTATCGAGCAATTTTTTTGCTAAACCTGCTTCGCTAAGGCTAGACAGAATCCCAATTCCGACATTTGCAATATCTTTTCCTTTTGGAAACACCCAGATATAACCACCGGGAGCAATATTTTTACCAAGATAAAAATCACAATATGCATCTTTACAATCGATATTTGAAAGAGTATATTGGGCACAGGTTTCCAAATCTTTTGGTTTAAGGGTAGTTTCGATTCCTCCCCAAAGACCTATTTTTGATTCAACTCCATCAGCACCAACTACAATATCTGCTTCAATTTCAAAATCTTGGCCAAATTGTCTGGCTTTTACTCCTTTTATTTTTTCATTGTCCTTTAAAAGACCTACAGCTGTTGTATTTAACATTATTTTTGCTCCAGCCTTAACTGCTTGATAAGCTAACTCTTGGTCAAAAATATCTCTATATACTACATAACCTGTTTCATTTCCTGCCATATCTGCAGAAAGTTTAACCATTGTTCTATCAGGGGAATAAATCCTTGCACCATCCATACTGCCTGCAATCCATCTTTTTCCCTCAAGCATTCCCCAATCATCGATTTTTCTACTAACGCCCTCTCCACATAATACAGGCACTCCGACTTCTTGTCGCCGGTCGATAATAAGAACTTTTGCACCAGACTCTGCAGCAAAACGACCAGTAACAGTTCCTGCAGGACCTGCACCGACAATGACAACATCATATTTCATTTAATAATCCTCCCCGCGTATCGCCCCGACTGGACATGTTCGAATACAAATAGCACAACTAATACAGTCATCTTTGTCTACAAGGGCTTTACCACCATTCATAGACATTGCATCTTGAGGACATACTGAAATACATCCTCCACAAGCTAAACATATTTTTTCATTAACTATTGCTTTAGGCTTTCCCATATGATTCACCACTTCTAATGCCAGAGGCAATTAAATGAGCAACTCTAATAGGCTCGGGTATGACACCTCGTATTGTCGAAAGCTTTATTATTTCTTTTGCCTCGTCTAAATCAATTCCGGCACATTTTACATAAATGGGATTATGACTTGTTTTTACCTCATAAAGCTCTCCTTTTGAAATTAAATCCCAGCGATTTTTCCAATCTGTAAAATTTTTCTTCAATGCAATTTTTATTTTTTCAAAATCTGGTTTATCTCTTGTAATTGTTATTATTGGAAGATTTGTATCGCAAAATAATTTTTCAATATCAACTATATTAAATCCACCAAGTGCAACTCCATCAAGTAAAATAGCTTTAAGTTGGTTTTTATATCTTGAATTTTTGATCATTTCACTACAAACAATAGTTGCATCATCACCATCTATAGATACTTGATTTCTAAGTACACACTCAATATAATTTTTCCCTCTCATGACTACACCAATAATAATTCCATATTTATCATTAAAAGAAAATGGGGAATCATCAATACCTAACAATCTTATTTGTTGTTTCATTTTAAATAAAATAAAACTGCTAATCCTCTAATAATATTTCGAATGACTTTATTTAATATATTAAAAATGATTTAATCTTGTTTTTAAAGCAAAGGTAGATTTCCTGTAACTTGATCAATTATGTTTTTAGGTGCAGGACCAACACCAAGAACGGTAATTGTCCCAGCAGGAATTTCAGTATGGCCGGCATCTTCTATTAGGTTTGTAGCAATTTTTAACTTCTCTGCTTTATCTTTAAGAAAATAAAAATCTTTGATGTTATCAACCTTTACAACTGCTTTTTTTGCACCCTCATTTTGCCATTTGTTAAACCATTTCGAATTTTGCTTTTTTGTTTCAAGTGCACATGCAACTGCTGCATGGGCAACTTGTGCAGCAAGTTTACCTGGAGAAAGATGTAAATCTTTTCGGGTGACAATAACCATCTTATATTCAAAATCCATTTTATTTCCCTTCATTATTATCTATTTCACGAAAGGATTCTGCTCTCCATTTCTCTCCCATTTCTTCAGCTTTCTTTTGATCTATCAAACCTTTAACAAGTAATGTTTTTTCTTGCTCTTCGATATGTTTGAGAGGCACACCTAGATACTTAATTCCAGATTTAATAATTAAAATATCATTATCTATTGCTACGCTTTCTCCAACTTTCTTACCGATACCATCCAAAACAAATCGACAAAGTAATTTATTTTTTAAAAATTCTTTTTCTTCAAATTCATCATTTTTTTTACGTTTCCCTCTAGAAAAAAAGAAAATCCCTCCAATGATCTCTGTTAAAATTATTGTTGATAAAAATCTTGTAACCATCTATTGTTTCACAGCCTCAGTATCTGCGATTCTATTATAAATCTTTGTAAATATATCCTGTTGATTTATGTTTGAATATGATGTGGCAATAGTAGGTGGTGGCCCCATTGGTGGGTTTATTGCTGGTGAAATTGCAAAAAAAAATTATAAAGTATCAATTTTTGAAAAAAATAAGGAAATTGGTGTACCTGTCAATTGTGCTGGATTAGTCACTCCACGTGTTTTTGACTTTATTGACATTGCTGAAAATGCTGTAATTCAAAATAAGATAAAAGGTGCACATATACATTCTCCATCAGGAAAAACATTAACAATTGGCGGAGATAAATTACATGCTTTGGTAATTGATCGATCAAAATTTGATAAAGAAATTGTAAAAAAATCAAAAATGAATGGTGTTGAAGTTTTTCTTGAAGAAAATGTTTTATCAGCACAAAAAATTTCTAATCATATTGAACTAAAAACATCAAAAGGTAATGATGTAAAATGTAAATTGATAATTGGTGCAGATGGTCCATATTCAAAAATTAGGGATCGATTTGCGTTTCCTGAACCTATTGAATATCTTAGAGGGATCGGTGCTGAATTAGTTAACACAAATCTTGATCCGAGTTTTGTTGAGTTATTTGTCGGAAGAAATATTGCACCAGGTTTTTTTGCTTGGATTATACCAACAGATAAAAATGGGAACAGTGCAAGAATTGGATTATGTATTAATCAAAAAGCAGCATATTCACCAAAAAGATATTTTAAAAATTTTCTTGAAAATAAACATGCCTCTAAATTTCTAAAAGATACTAGTATCACTAATTATATTGGGGGAATTATACCTTTAGGCGTTCTTAAAAAAACATATTCATCAAATGTTATTGTTGTAGGAGATGCAGCTGCACAAGTTAAACCAACTTCAGGCGGAGGCGTATATACTGGGCTTTTATGTGCAAAACATTGTGCTGCTGTCTCAATCGATGCTCTGCAAAACAATAACTTTAGTTCTCAATTTCTTAAAAAATATCAAAAAATGTGGACCTCAGATATTGGTAGGGAATTAAACCTAGGTATGAAATTTAGAAATATTTATAAAAATCTTTCAGACAAACAGATGGATAAATACATTGAAAGATTTAGTAATCCAAAAATTACAGAGATTATTTCAAAATATGGAGATATCGATTATCCTTCAAAACTTGTGAAACCTTTACTTAAAAAGACTCCTACGCTTTTAAAACTTTTACCAAGTTTTATGAAAGAATAAAATTTTTAACTTTGTTTTATTATTTCGATTTAGGAGGACGTACGTAATAATCTTCCCCTTCATAGCCTGTAATTTCCTCTTCAATTGGTGTATCGATCTTTTTTCCTTTTCTCTTTTTTCTGATTAGATATATTAAAACTATTAAAATAAGTGCAATAACAAAACTAATTATGCAAGGTACAAAAATTCCGACAATAAAAAATGCAGAAGCTGTCATTTTACATGAAACTTCAACTGTCAAATTTGACTCAGAAACACTAAATGTTGTAACAAGATAATATCTCCCATCTTTTGTTTTATCCATATAAGTTTTGTCTAAAGGATCGTCAACTGATATTGAAATCCCATGTGGAAAAATCATTTTATAGGTTACATTTTGATTAGGTATGCCTGAAAAATTGAAAATTTTTGTTGGAATTTCAACACTTGGTGGTAGATATGATATATTAAAAGATATTGGATATGAACTATGACCAAATGATTCTGTTTTTACAGGCGGATATGATTCCATTTTTGAAATATCTTTATCCCATACTATTAATGATCCTTCAAAAACATTTCTGTTTACCTTACCATTTAATTTTAATCCTGGTAATGCTTTTTTTAGCAATTGTTCAAAAATCTTTTTTTCATTGTTTAAAAAGTTGTTTATATCTTTTGTATCAAAAACATTTTCCTCAACACATAATCTGAAAGCATCAGCATTAAGATATTTCAAGGATATTTTCTCAGGAAGTTGAAAAGCGTCTGGTAATTCTGTTATATTATAGTTTCTTGTCCCTTTAATATCCATTCCAAAATTAAATTCTGTTGCACCTGTAAAAAAATTTAGCAAATTCAAATCAGTGCTTTTCACTTCAATTTCAATTAAAGTGTCTTTTTCTTCATCTTTATAATTCGGTGCAACATCAGATTCTACTTCACCAGACAGAGTTTTACTCTGATTCCAGGTATAAACATTTTTACCACTGATATAAAGATTGAAAGGCAGATATAACAAAATGTTGTAATCATAACCTATTTTGTTTAAATCGTCACCAAAATTAATATCATTTTCTGTAATTATTAAATTAGCACCTGAGTTTATCAGACCAAATACTGCCCTGCTTGAAATATCACAAATCTTCAAATTAATTTTATTATTTCTTAACTCAGCCTTAATCGCAGGATCGTCATTCATATCTGAAATTTCATATGGATTAATACAATCTGTTGTAGTATTGATATCCCAGTCAAATATAACTTCAAGTGATTGATTAAATGAGGATTTTTCTATTGTTGATATAATATTTTCTCTTATTGGACTAATAGTATTTAGATAAAAATCATCCCAAGTTAAAAAACCATTATTTACCAGTAGTCTAATTCCATCAGAAGTAATAAAATCTAAATTATCTATAAATTCAGGTAGTATATCATAGACTTCGATGTTTGCACTTTTAACAATAATTTTATTTTTTAATCCAACCTTTTCTGGGAATTTAGAGTCTATTATAAACTCAAGGAAAATATCTTCAGATTTCAATGTAGGTGTAGTAGGATTATCTATTTTTAGTTGTAATTCTGCTAATTTTTCAGGATTTTCTGCATTCCAATTTTTTATAGTCCATTTTCTATATTCGCCATCTAAATTTCCTGTTGTTCTTTGAAAGGCAAGATTTTTTTCAAGACCTATAAAATAGGTATTATTCCACCCTGGTTCTGCATGGAATCTAAAAGAATAATTAACAAATGCACCTAAGTCCAATACACCATTTATAAATTCATAAGCATTTATTGATTCATTTATCTCAAAAAAATTATTAGTCAATTCAACATTTAATTCTTCATTAAATATTTCTCCATCAAATACAGGCATTGTAAAATTTTTAATTTCTGCATTTTCAAAAATAATATCAAGTTGGCGGTCAAGCATTTGATATAATAAAAGTCTAAAGGCACCCAATTCTTGTTCATTAGCATTTTTTATACCTTCAGAATTATAGGTGTGATCAGTAGTTAATTTTTCTGCATCAATTGAAATATCAATTTTAATATCAGTTCCGGTTTCAAATACAATATAGAACTCTGCAGATACCAAATTATCTATTAAATCCTCAGCATTTATAGTATTGCTCATAAAAAATGATGATACAAAGGATATTATTATCAGTAGACTTATTACTCTGCTTGAGCTCATTACACCCACATCCGTTAATAAACTAAACATATGTGATTATAAAAACTTTCTTACAAAATTTACGAAACCACTAAAAACATATTTGTAATTTCAATCTTGTTATAAAATGTACATTGTCGGCGGTACAGCATCAAAGAGTGTTGCTGAAGATTTATCAAAAATATTAGATATACCTTTAGCAGAGACAATATCAAAACGGTTTCCAGACTATGAATTTTATATGCGTATCGAAGATGATGTATCAGGGGAACATGTAGTAATTGTTCAAACCACATATCCTGATAACAACATTGTAGAACTTTTTATATTACAGAATGCAGTAAAAGAAGCAGGGGCAAAAGAAATAACAGTTGTTATTCCTTATTTTGGCTATGCAAGACAGGATACAAAATTTAAAAGTGGAGAGCCAATAAGTGCAAAAGCTATGGCAAACCTAATTAGCTTAAATACTGATAGGGTTATAACTGTAGATCCTCATAAAGAATATATTCTTGATTTTTTTTCAACACCTGCTATTAGTTGTTCTGCTGTTCCTGAATTAGCAAAATATCTCAAGAATAAGGATATAGATATGGTTCTTGCACCTGATAAAGGTGCTCTTGAAAGAGCAAAACAGGCATCAAAGATTATCAAATGTGATTTTGATTATATGGAAAAAACAAGAATTGATGGAGAAACAATTGAGATAAAACCTAAAAAACTGGATTCACACAACAAAAACGTAGCAATTATTGATGATATCATTTCTACTGGTGGCACTATGGCCAAATCAATCCAGGAGCTAAAAAAATATGGAGCAAAAAATGTTTTTGTTGCATGTACTCATGGTCTATTTGCAGGAGATGCAATTAAAAAACTAAATGCAGCTGGGTGTGATGAAATAATTTCAACTGATACTGTTATAAGTGAATATAGTAGGGTAAAAATTGCACCTAGTATCATTAAATTTTTAAAATAAAAATTAAAAATATGCTAAGATAAGTTATTTATAAGACTACAGATTTACGGTTGTGATATTCTGGGTGATATAGATGCGAAAGAGAGCACAGTTAAAAAGTAAACCTATGATAGAAGAACCTAAACATATTATACAAAGAAAGCAACCGAAAAAGGAAATAAAATTATTTACTATTAATAAAAATTGGTGGATTGCACTTTCATTAATATTTATATTCTTCCTTGTACTGTTTTTTAATACCTATTATAATTTCTCAAGCCAAATTGCAATAAATCCTGAAAATGAAGGTCTTTCAAAATTCTATTTATCTGGTCCGGATCCTTATTATAATATGAGACTTGTTGAGGAGACTTATGAGACTGGAAAATATCCTTATTTTGGTGAACCAGATCCACTCTTAAGATATCCTATTGGTGCAAAAGGTGGAAGGCCTCCATTGTTAAATATGATGGCGTTAGGATTTAGTAGACTGCTTACACCTTTTATGAGCGAGATAGACGCTATCGGATATTCAATGCAGTTTATACCGGCTCTTTTTGGAGCACTAATAATCTTTCCCGTGTATTTTATAGGAAAAGAGCTTTTTAACAAAAAGGCAGCAATTATTGGAGCGATGTTTATTGCAATAATTCCTATTCATCTTAGTTCTGGACACGGTTCGGCATATACCCTATTTGACCATGATTCTTTCAACCTATTATTGTTCTTTTTTACATTTTTATTTTTGATAAAAAGTATTAAAGAAAAAGAAAGAATCAAACAAATCTACTATGCAATTCTTGGTGGTGTAGCTCTTGCTGCTCTGTCAATGACTTGGGTTGAGTCTCAATATCTCTATGTTGTTATCGCAATTTATGCAGTTGTTCAAATGTTTATAGATATATTTACAAATAAAATAGAACTTAAAATTGTTCTGACCTCTTCAATTATTTTATTCTCAGGCTATCTTATCTCTTTACCTGTTATTGCAAGCAAGGCAGGACTAAATTTTAGTATTGAATTATTTTTATGTATAGCAGTAGCCTCTTTTGGAGTGGCATATTATATTTTTGGAAGAAAGAAAATACCATGGACAATATCAATTCCATCGATTTTTTCTATTGGAGTTGTTGCTCTAATATTTTTATATTTTATTGAAGACTTAATTAAATCTCTTCCGTTTTTAACACCTCTAAGGAAACTTTCAGGTGTGATATTTGGTACAGGTATTTATGGGAAAAAAGTCTCTATGACTATTGCAGAGGCAAATACCTATGAAATAAGTCAAACAGTTATGTCATTTGGCCCCTCTATTTACTGGATTACTTGGCTTGGATTCATTCTCTTATTATATTTCTACTATAAAGAAAAACAAAGAAGGGACTATTTATTTATTATCGTCTTATTTATAATTGATGTATGGCTTGCTAGTACCGCAGGACGTTTCTTAAATGATATGGTTCCATTAATTGCAATACTTAGTGGATGGATTGTATGGATTTTTATTGATTGGATTGATTATAATCAGATGTTAAGAAATATCAGAAGTGCTGGTGGTGGAATACATGGTATTAGAAGGGGAGTAAAATTCCTTCATATATTTGGAGTTGTTTTCATCGCCTTCTTAGTTATTTTACCAAGTGCATTTGTTGCATTTGATTCGGCGGTTCCAACTGCTTTTACAAAAAATCGTACAAGTGTTTTAAAAATTGATATGTTTGGTGAAGATCATCAGGGAGCCTTTGGATTAGGAGTAGGAAAGGAAGGATATTGGGTTGATGCTTTTAGCTGGTTAAAGGAGCAAGATACAGATATAAAAGACTTTACTAAACGACCTGCATTTATTTCATGGTGGGACTACGGTTTTTATGAAGTTGCGATAGGGGACCATCCAACAGTTGCTGATAATTTCCAGGACGGAATACCTACTGCTGCAAATTTCCATACTGCGACCAGTGAAAGGGAAGCAGTAGCAATATTTTCAATACGATTATTGGAAGGAGAGGCTTATTTTAATAACGATGAGCTTTCAAATAACGTTCATGATATTTTAGTTAAATATGTCGGTGAAGATAATACTGAGAATATTAGAAATTGGATAAAAGATCCAACAAATTCCCCATCTTATAATGACCCAATTGGAGCAGAATATGATGAGGAATCAAGTAAAAATTATAGAGTTGGACAGCAGTATCCAGAAAATGCATTATATCATGATGTTGTAGATTTATTATTAAATAGTGCAAAAATTGATTCTGAAACAAATGAAACAGTAGGACTTACAGATGACGAATTAACCTGGCTTTACCATGATCTTCAGGAAGAAACAGGTTACAGCATTCGTTATTATGGTGTTGAAGGTTATGATCGATCGATTTTCAACATTTTTGGATTTTTATCAGATAAAAGTTTGCTTTTAATAAATGGAGTCGAGGATGACTTTGTAAAATTGACCTATAAAGGTTATACAGTCGACTCTCAGGGAAATAAATTATCAGATAAAACATGGGGTGCTCAGGAAATCATTGACATGAGCCCAGAAGATAGAAGATATGTAGTAATTACAAATACACAACAGGAATACAAAGATACATATTTTAATTCAATGTTTTATAGAGTATATATTGGGCCTTCTAAAGGCGAATCTGGTAGTAAACAGGAATATGATTATCAGATACCTTGCCTAAATATGAAACATTTTTATCCTGAGTATATGTCAGATTTATTAGAATATCCATATTATGGAACTGGAAAAAGCTCTGTTGTTATAGCAAAATATTATGAAGGAGCATATTTAAATGGAACAGTAACTTTTCTTGGAAAACCTGTTGATGATGTTCAAGTGACAGTTCAGAAAAATCTCACATATTACGAAGGCTTTTCTCTTCCTATTGATCATGATGCAACTAATGTTGATGAGTTTGGAAATTTTTATTTAATAGCAGGTGCAGGAAATATTACTTTACAGGTTCGAAAAAATCTTGGTGAAGGATCTTACATTCTAAAAAATGTGACTCTTAATGGGCCAAAAGACTCAGAATTTGCACCAATTTCTGAAGATGATGCAATGCGAAGAAATAATTCTAACTATGAAAGAAATTTAAATATTACAATTGATCCTGCAATTATTTCAGGATATGTTTATGATGATATAAACGATGATGGAGTATTTAATGAATCAATCGATAAGCCCTTATCTGATGTAACTGTTACAATGTATAGAATATCAGGTCTCTATCAAGAAGATGAAACAATCGAGCTTGATACTGAAAACGCAAAGGCAACTGATGTAGATGAAACTGGAAAATATCAAATATTAGACTTATTGCCTGGAGTTTACAGATTAGTTGTTACAAAGGGAGATTATAATCTTCATTTAACAGATATAACTCTTAACGAAGGAAGTAATACTTACAACGCTCAAAATTCAAAATTATCTACACTAGAGGGAGTTGTATTCATTGACAGTAATGGTGATGATGAGTATGATTCTGGTGATACACTACTAAAAGATGTAAATGTAGAACTATGGCATGAAGATGAATTAGTTGACACCTATAAGACAGATGCGACAGGCTATTATTCATTTGACTCATTGATTTCGGGACTTATTAATTCTCTTCAACTTAATGAATATATTATTAAAGCAATTAAAGCACCAGATTATGAATCAGAGTTATCTGTTTATCCAGTTGAAAATGAAACAACTATCTTTAACATTTCAATTGGTTTAAGCCCTGTAGCAATTAGTGGTATTGTAACATTTAACGGAGCACCTGTAGATGGAGCGCAAGTTAACTTTGCTATTGATAAATCTGTTGAAAACAATACTGCTTTCCGTGTTGTTACTGCAACAATTGAGGATGGATCATATGATACTGAATTGACTCCTGGTTCTTATCTTGTAAATGTCACAAAATATGATGAAGAAGGAGATATACTGCTTTATTCTATAATAAATCAAAAATTAAGTGTATCCGTGGGTCAAGGATCAATTAGTAAGGACTTTGCACTAGAAAAAAGAACTGTTACCGTTAGTGGTGTTACAACATTTCTAGGATTTGCTGTTGACAATATTGATATAACATTTGAAAAAGATATCTCCGATCCAGAATATATAACTGCTTCAGTAACTTCAGATGAAAATGGTTTATATACTATCGAACTACCTCTAGGTAACTATTCAATAGAAGCTTTAAGTCAGGAATTTACTGATGATGATATCACTTATGTTTACAAGTATACTCATAGAATAACATTAACAGAATCAGATATTCTATCTGGTATAAAATATGATATGGCAACGTCAAAAGTAATACCTGAATAAATATTGGTTAGATAATTCTAACCAAATTTTATTTAATAATATCTCAATAACTTTTATTATGCTTAGCTTAGAAGAAGGTAAAAAAGTTGTTAGTTTTGCAAGAAATATTATTGAGGAATATGTTAAAAATGGTAAGATTACATCGCATAATTTAAAAGGAGTTTTTTCTGAAAATCAGGGAGCCTTTGTGACAATTCATACTTTTCCTACTCATGATTTGAGGGGTTGTATTGGCATCCCACTTCCCGTTATGTCCTTAAAAGATGCAATAATTGAAGGTGCTAAATCAGCTACTCATGACCCAAGATTTGTCCCTCTTGAAGAAAAAGAGCTTGATAAAATAGTTATCGAGGTTACAATTCTAACAAAACCAGAAATTATTAAAATAAAAGAGCCAAAGGATTATTTATCAAAAATAGAAATCGGACGTGATGGTCTTATTGTTGAACAAGGATTTTATAAGGGATTACTTTTACCCCAGGTTCCTATTGAGCAAGGTTGGAATATAGAACAATTTTTATCCCATACTTGTATGAAGGCTGGACTTATGCCTGATGCCTGGTTTGAGAAAAGTACAAAAATATCAAGATTTTGTGGGCAGGTTTTTACTGAAGTAAAGCCAAGAGGAGAAATCAAGGAGAAAAAATTGAATGGATCTGACGATTGAAGGAAAAGTATTTACAAATGGAAATTTTGAAAACTGCTGTATCGGAATTAAAGATGGAAAAATCAGTCAAATTAAAAAAATATTGAAAGGCGATACTCATATTGACTTTGGTAATAAGTTAGTTATTCCTGCCGGAATAGATATGCATGTTCACTTTCGTGATCCCGGTTTAACTCATAAGGAAGATTTTTCAACTGGTTCAACTGCTGCAGCTTTTGGAGGAATATCATGCTTTTTTGATATGCCAAATACAATTCCGCAAACAACAAATATAGATACATTGTCTGAAAAGATCAAATCAGCAGGTAAAAAATCATATGTTGATTTTGGAATTTATGCTGGTATTATTGATAGTAACATAGATAATATTGAATCATTGGCTAAAAAATGCAGTGGATTTAAGATTTATCTAGGAAGCTCAACAAATACTCTTTTACTAAATAGTGATAAATTAAAAGCAAGTTTTAATAAAATTAGTAAAACAAAAAAAACCGTTCTTTTACATGCAGAGGATCAAAACTGTCTTTCTGAATATCGAGCAAAAAGAATTGACCTATCTGATCATTATCGTTCTCGTCCAGCAAAATGTGAAGAAATATCTATAAAAAATATATTTTCAGCATCACAAGGTATTTTTTCAAAAATACATATTTGTCATATTTCATCATGTGAGGCAATAGAAATACTTCGTAATAGACCAAATAATATTAGCTGTGGAGTTACCCCTCATCATATGCTCCTAAGTATTGAGGATTGTCCAGATCTTCAAACTCATTATAAAGTAAATCCACCTATTAGAACAATCCTTGATAAAGAAGCGCTCTTAAACAATGTAAAAAATGGCTTTTTTGATGTTATTGAATCTGATCATGCGCCACATACTTATGATGAAAAGGATGTAGATTTTGATAGCGCTCCATCTGGTGTACCTGGTGTTGAAACAATGCTTCCTTTGCTTTTATATCTAGTAAAAAAAGAAGTATTATCTTGGCAAAGACTGATTTATTTGTTATGTGAAAGACCTGCAGAAATCCTGGGACTTTCAAAAGGTAAAAATGAAGTTGGAAGAGATGCAGATTTAATCGTTGTAGATATAAAAAATGACCTTAAAATCAAAGCAAAAAACCTTCATTCTAAATGCAGTTGGACTCCTTTTGAAGGGTGGAAGGCAATATCTCCATCACATGTTTTTGTCAGAGGAGAAAAGATTATAGAGGATAATGAAATCCAGGTCAGTCAAGGATTTGGAAAGTTTGTTGGTGCATAAAAAATGTTTGAGTTTATCCCATTTTGGCTTCAAATTTTCATTTGGTCTATGATTCCATGGCTTGAATCAAGATATGTTATTCCTATTGCAATGGATCTTGGCTATGCTTGGTGGGAGGTTTTTCCAATTGCAGTAATTGGTAATATATTGCCAATTCCATTTATTTTAATATTTTTTAAACATGCTGAAAAGTATCTGCGCAATTATAACTTCTGGGCAAATCTTATGGATAGATTATTTGCATATACCAGAAAAAGAGCAGATAAAAAGATTAGACGTTACGAACATATCGGGCTGCTGCTTTTTGTTGCTTTGCCAGTTCCATTCACAGGTGCTTGGACTGGTGCTCTTATTGCTTATCTTTTTGATCTAAGATTTATCAAATCTCTTATAACAATTTTTTTTGGTATAATTATTGCAGCTAGTATTATGACAATCATAAAGTTAACAGGAATTGATATTCTTATAATATTTATTGGAGTTGTTATTTCAGGTATTATAATGGCAATTATTGTTGGAGCAGGGATGTCAAAATCTAACAATTAAAAACAAAGGTTTTGTTTAATATGAATGAAGAAATAAAGCTACTTGCAAATAAGACCGTGGATGCTGTATGTAGAAAAATAAAAAAAGCTAATTCTACTGATTTTCATAAGTATGGTACAAATACTGGAATTGGTGCCGATGGGACAGTTACCAAATATGTAGATAAAATAGCTGAGGATGCAGCTGTAAGTTATATTGAAAGATCCAAAATTAAAGTTAATATATTAAGTGAAGAGGTAGGTTTTATCGATCGTGGGGGTAAATATACCTTTGTAATAGACCCAATTGATGGTACTCGTAATGCATATCGGGGAATCCCATTTTATTCTATATCAATTGCTGTAGGAAAATCAAAAATGAGTGATGTTGAATATGGAATAGTTAAAAACATCCCAACTGGTGATGTTTTCACAGCTGAAAAGGGACATGGGGCATTTTTAAATAAAAAAAGACTGGGTGTTCCTGATATACCTTGTAAGGAAATTCTTTCATCACTTGCCCTTGGTAAAAATTTTGATAGGGTTACGATTTCTCTAGCTAAAAAGGATAAAGTCCGATCACTTGGTTCTGCTTCCCTTGAGATGTGCATGGTTGCCCTTGGTGCTCTTGATTTTTATGTTGTTGGAAAGGAATATATCAGAGTTGTTGACATTGCCGCTTCTACTCTTATCTTAAGGGAGGCAGGAGGTATTGTTACAAATATTTTTGGAATAGATATAGACATGACATTTTCTCTTGATGAGCGAAGCAGTGTTGTTGCTGCCTGTAATGAGGAACTTGTAAAAAAAATAATTTCTAAAGATTGATATTTTTAAAAATAATATTCTTAGGGAGACTGGAAAAAGCGGAATCGGATGGGATGATACCCCCAGTTATCTTCTCCAGAACTCCCCATAAACTATATATAATATTTATTTAAATAGACTCCCCTTCATTTTTGAAATTCTTTCAGGGTTTTTTGATGATCATCATGTATAACAATCCTTCGTTCTACTTCTTGCCATTCTAATTTGTAATCGGATAATAACTTTTTTACCATATCAGGTATCTTTGGTGCACAAAGAATGCCGCGAACATTTGCCTCATCAATATCCTTTTTTATATCATTTACATACATTCTGAGTTGATGAACTGAACTAATGTTTGCAAGACTTCTTTTTACTTCTATAACAACAGGAACATGATTACTATCATAGCAAAACAGATCAATCATACCTGATTTTACATGTTTCTCACGTTTACTTATTCGAAGACCTTCTTCTATTACTTCAGGGTTGCTTATAATTTCATTGACAACATCTGTCTCCATTCCTGAGATTATTAACTTTGCTTTATCACGAAGTGATGTAGCTGCAATAAGATTTAGTTTACGAAATGTTATCTTCATTTTTTCAGGTGGGCTTTTATGACGCGATTTAAGAATCAAGTTATTGTCATTTACTATGAAATCAGTGATGCTTCCAGTTGGCTGCCAATTGACAGGCTCCCGCATAACAGGTTGATGAACAAGTAAAGCCCCGTCTTGTTTTATCATAATTATTCTTTCTCCCCAATCTAAAAATGATCTTGCTCTTCCGCGATAATCTATCATGCAATCTCCAATTACTAAGAGAAAGGTTTTATCAGGCTTTTTTTTGTGATATTCTTCAATAAATTTTAGCGCATCAAGAGCTTTTGGGTTCAGTAAATCTTTTGTCAAAACTAATGTCCCCAGTATTCCTAATCATTTATCTATAGTTCATTTTTTTGGTTTTATAATTCAAAATTAATGAATATCTGTGGTGGGAAAGACTATATATAACTTATGTATTTATTTTTTCAAGGGAGGAATATGTCATTAAAATTAAGATTTAATAAAAAATTATTAATTTTTTTAATTTTTAGTTTGTTTTTTGGACTAAGTATTATCCCTGCTATAAATGGGAGTGTTTTAAGTAAAAATATGATTTATATTTCAAATAATTATGAAGAAAAAACAATATATAATGGAGAGCAACCACATTTTGGGAGTTATCCTACAAGCTATGAATTTGTAGGTTTTTATAAACCTCCAAGAGAGCTTGAATGGGAATATAATATCAATAGTTTTAATGGAAACCTTAGCAAATTTAACCTACTTGTAACAGACCACAATAATCATTCATGGAATCTAAGCAGATTTGAACTACATATTAATGGTGTAAACTTTAGTAATCCAACTTCTCAATCTTTTTATAGAAAATATAGCGCGTATTACCAATGGGAGATAATATGGGATAATTTTAGTAAATACTGCAATGGAGTAATTTTATTTGAAATCATATATCTAGATTGTTTTTGGATTCATAGCGATGGAGATCTTGATGATGATGGAGATGCTGAGTTTTATTATTCACATTATTATCCTTATAGCTATCTAAATGGAATACGTGATGCTGAGTATTGGTTTGATAGTGATAAGGCATACATAGTATGGTACACGCCAGTAGGCACCCCACCAGATAGTCCCTCAAAACCTTCTGGAAACACATCTGGTTATATTTGTATTGACCATAATTATTCCACAATAACAACTGATCCTGAGGGACTAAATGTATCATATGGTTGGGATTGGAATGGGGATTTAATTGTTGATGAATGGACTGAATGGTATGAGTCTAATGAGACGTGTACAATAGTTCATGACTGGAGTGATCCTGGTAAATATAATGTAAGTGTTAAAGCAAAAAATATTTTAGGAATTGAGGGTAATTGGTCTGATCAATTAAGTATTAAAATGCTAAACCATCCGCCTTATGCTCCTGATATTCTTTATCCACCTGATGGATCAACAGTTGAACCATTTAATATTACTCTTTGTTGGGATGGAGGAGATCCTGATATTTGTGATATTGTTACTTATGATGTTTACTTTGGCGGAACAAATCCACCTACAATAAAATCGAGTAATCAGACTGAAAATTGTTACAATCCAGGTGTATTAGAACCGTATAAACATTATTATTGGTATGTAGTTGCCTGGGATAACCATGGTTCTTTTAATATAAGTCCCATCTGGACTTTTACAACAACAGTTAATTTTCCACCAAGTGATCCAGAAATAGATGGTCCATCCAAAGGAAATCCAGGCAATGAATACAAGTTTACTTTTACTTCAACTGATCCAGAAAATCTAACTATAAAATATATATTGGACTGGGACGATGGAAATATTACAGAAACTGACTATTATACTTCAGGTAAAGGATTAATAGTGAGACATACCTGGAATTTAAAAGGTACATATATAATCAAAGCAAAAGCAGAGGATTACTATGGAGAAGCTAGTAATGAGTCAGAATTTGAAATAATTATATTTCGCAACAAAGCTTATAATTTACAATTTAATCTATTAAATAGATTAATGGCACAATTACCAATGATTAGAAGGCTTTTATCATATTTATAAGTTAAATAAAATTAAAAATTAAGTGTAAAAAATTCTTTTTATGTAGTAATGTAGGTTTTAAATATAATTAACACTTATTAATATTATAGATTTAGGGGAAAATTATGAATAATTTAATTAAGAAAAAAATCTTGATAATAATACTTTTGTTTTTTTTATTGTCTTTACCTTTTTCAATAGCTACAGATATTAAATTTGAAAAATATACTAGACTAAATCCTGCTGTTGTGCAAATATCTTTGGAAGAATCTAATACACTTGGTATAATAATTGAAAATGATTTTTCAATTCTTGAGATTAATGAGGATTTTATTATAGTTTTTTCAACTTCTGAAGATTTAAGATGGCTTGAAGAAAATAATCTAAATCCAGAGATTTTATATGAGGATTATTCTGAAATGATGGGGTGGAAAAATAATCCAGAACTCCTTGATGATTTCCACACTTATTCTGAATTAACTGCTGAACTTCAGGATATTGAAAGCACTTATCCTTCAATTGCTAAACTTTATGATCTTGGCAGTAGCGTTCAAGGAAGAACTATCTGGGGATTAAAAATAACTAATAACCCAGAAGATGAAGAAAACGAAGCCGAAGTAAGGATTTGTGGGTGCCACCATGGCAATGAGCTAATGTCTGTAGAACTTCCTCTAATGCTTGCATGGTACCTGGTTGATAATTACGCAATTGATTCTTACATTCAAAATCTTGTTGATAACAGAGAAATTTGGATTATACCTCTGGTTAATCCAGATGGAAGGGAAATGACTACAAGATATAATGCAAATGGCGTTGATCTAAATAGAGACTATGGCTATTTGTGGGGTGCGGAAGGCCAAAGCCCTGCGCCTTTTTCACAACCTGAAACAAAAGTTATAAGAAATCATGCACTTGACAATAATTTTGTTTTATCATTATCATTTCACACCTCTGGTGATATTGTAAATTATATTTGGAACTATAAAGGTGAACCTGTTGAGGATAATGATTTAGTAGTTGAACTTTCAGAACAATATGGCTCTCATAATAGTTACTGGGTTGTAGAAGGATATGATTGGTATCAAACAAGAGGAGATACAAATGATTTTTCATATGGGTGTCGGGGAGATATTGACTGGACTATCGAAGTTCAAAATAGTGATATTCCACAAGCATGGAACTATAATAGGGATGCAATGCTTGAAATAATAGATGCAGCAGACATGGGTTTACAAGGTATCATAACTGACATGGATACTGGTCTACCAGTAGCTGCAACAATTTGGGTTGAGGAAGCTTTTTGGCCTTGTTTTACCGACCCAAAAATTGGAGATTTTCATAAACCATTACTGCCTGGAACATATAACATAATAATCAGAGCAAATGGATATCAAGAACAAAATCATCAGGTTGTAATTTATGAGGATGCTCAAACCTATTTAAATGTATCATTAAATTCTGAAGATAATTTTTATGCTGAGCAAGTAACATTATGCAGTTTCTATGACCCTTATGGTTATCCTAATAATTTTCAGAACAATCCAACTGAAGCAGTTTCAGCTCTAGGCCCACCCGATGGTATTTGTGCATCTTTAGGGAAAGGCGGTTACATTGTTTTGGATATGGGTGAAATTGGAAAAATAATTGATCATCAAGATTCAATTGACTTTGAAATATATGAAGGGGACGGATCAGATGATTCTTACGAAGTATATGTTTCATCAAATTGGACAGGACCATGGATAGGTTTTGGACTTGCAACAGGAACAGCAGAGTTTGATTTAAATGATATATCTATTGAGGAAGCAAGATTTATAAAAATAGTAGATGACAATGATGGTAATGCTCAAGAACAAAATCCTGGTGTTGATATCGATGCAGTTCAGCACATTATTCCCTTTGTTAATACTCCTCCATTAAAACCTGAAATTAATGGAATAAAAACTGGAAAATCAGGAGTTGAATATGAATTTACTTTTAAAGCAACAGATAATGAGTCGGATAAAGTATATTATTATATTGTTTGGGATGATGGCTATTTAGAACCATGGATTGGCCCCTATGACTCAGGTGAACTAGTTACAATTTCTCATAAATGGTCAAACAATGGAGAATATATAATAAAAGCTAAAGCTAAAGATATTTATGATCAAGAAAGTCCATGGAGTGAATTTGTTGTTACTATGCCAAGAGATAAAGTTATGTTTACATTTATCCCAAATCTCTTTTATAATCATTCATTTTTATTTAAAATATTTAGATTATTATTTCAGAAATAGTTATAAAAAAATTAAATGATTATTTTTATAACCTATGCCTTATCTTTTTAAAAAATTATATAAATTATGATATTATATATCTTTATTATAATATTTTAATGGCGGGAGTTGAGCATATTTATAAAAAACATAAGTTAACTTTGACATTAGTAATAACAAGCTTATTAATAATTACAAATGTTCAAGCACAGATTGTTATTGAACCAAAAAAAATTCAAGATATAAACTCTAGTATTAATATAACTGTAGAATTTACTGAAGATGATTTTGAATTTAAAAAATACAATGGATATGATAAAATTATCTATCCTGATGGTGGATTAACAACAAATATTGGAGAACCAATGCTACCTTTGAAAAATATACTTGTTGCACTTCCAAGTAACATGAGGGCAACAAATGTTAAACTTATTGATTTTGTTGAGAAAGAATTATCCTCATCTTATAATATTCTTCCAGCACAAGCTTTTCAAAAAGTTGGAGTATCAATAAAAAAACCTGCATATTCATTTGATACTGATATTTTTAGTTTTTCACCTTTATATCCATTAGAAAAAGTGGAATTAATTGGTATGACTGATCTGGCAGGACAAGGAATTTCTGTTGTAACAGTATATCCAATTCAATATAATTCAAATCTTAAAACTTTGAAATTATTTACTCATATAAAATTTGAAATTGAGTGTGAAATTGGACATTCATATGGTGATTATTTACCTGCATTTATTTCTGAAACTGATAAAGATATATATATTGAAAAAGTAAAGGAAATGGTAATTAACCCAGAAGATGTAATTCTACAAACAAAGCAAGAAATTCAACCACTTGCTATCGAACCAGGAACTTATGATTATGTGATTATTACAAATTATAGTTGGGTTTCTGCATTTCAAACGCTTGCAGATTGGAAAACCCAGAAAGGTATACCTGCAAATATAGTCACAACTGAGTCAATATATGCAAATTACACGGGTTCAACAAACCAAGCAAAAATAAGAGCATTTATAATTGATGCTCATAGTAATTGGGGTAGTACTTTCTTTCTTTTGGGCGGGGATAATGATACAATACCATTTCATACAGTAACAATTTTGGGTGATGATATTCCAACAGATACCTATTATTCAGATTATGATGATGATTGGACATGTGAAGTAAATGTTGGACGTGCTTCAGTTACTGGAACAGGATCTGGTAATGGAAAAATCGATAATTTTATTTCAAAAATATTAACTTATGAAAAAAATCCACCAACATCAGATTATGCAAAAAATATCTCGTTATTTGGCTTTGATCTTGATTCGGTTACTGATGGAGAAGACTGTAAAATTGATATTGATAGCTTATATATTCCATCTGACTGGACTGTAACAAAAGTATATGATAGTTATAGTGGAAATCATGAGGATAATGTTGACACAGCAGTAAATAATGGTCAAAATCTGATTAATCATATTGACCATAGTAGTGAATATTATATGGGAATAGGTTATACTAATCACAACTGGGGTCTTGTTACCTCTGAGGTTGATGCCTTTTCAAATGGTAATAAGCAAAGCATATGGTACTCGATAGGCTGTTGGGCTTCTGCTTTTGATTTTAGCAACTGCATAGCTGAACACTTCGTAAGGGATACAGATGGTGGTGGTGTAGCATTTGTTGGAAATACACGATATGGCTGGTATTCGGTAGGTGATGATGATTTGGCATCACTACGTTATGATAGATATTTCTTCAGGTCATTTTTTAATCAGAACCATTACAAGCTTGGTGATCTTTTTTCAGATCATAAGATGGATGCTTATAACAGTATGAATATTGGTGATTATAATAAATATATTTTCAGTGAATTAACTCTGCTAGGTGATCCTGAACTACCTTTATGGATGAATGATCCTTCAAACTTTGATGTTTATCATCTTGAGGAAATAGAAACTGGGTCATCTTCATTTAATGTCCATGTGGAAAATTCTAGCGGAAATGATATGGAAAATGCTTATGTATGTCTCTGGAAGGATGATGAGGTATATCTAATTAACTACACAGATAGTAGTGGAAATATCACATTTAATCCATCTCCTTTAACAGAAGGAATTATGACTGTTACTGTAACAATGCAGGATTATATCCCTTATGAGGGAAATGTTAGTGTGACCTCAAATCAACCACCTAATACACCAAACACACCAAATCCTGAAAATGGAGCTACTGATGTAAACATTGATACTATTCTTACATGGAGCTGCAGCGATCCTGACGAAGATCCTTTAACTTATGATGTTTATTTTGGAACTGTTAACCCTCCATCAATTGTCTCATCTAATCAGACAATCACCTCTTTTGATCCAGGAATTCTTGATTTTGGAACTACTTATTACTGGAAAATTATTGCGTGGGATGATTCGGATGCATCTGCTCAAGGACCAATTTGGAGCTTTACAACAATTGATAATGATCCACCAAATACTCCTAGTGATCCAAATCCATATGATGGAGAGACCAATGTAAATATAAATTCTGATATATCATGGACCGGTGGGGATCCAGACGGTGATGAAGTAACTTATGATGTATACTTTGGAACTACCACTCCTCCACCACTTGTTTCACCAGACCAATCAGATACTTCATATGATCCTGGAACAATGGATTATCTAACAACATATTACTGGCAAATAGAAGCAGAGGATGAATATGGTTATACAACAATAGGTTCCGAGTGGAGCTTTACAACAGAAGATGAACCTGAAAATTACCCGCCTGAGTTTTCAGATGAAGACCCATTGAATGGCGTAACAAATGTTTTGATATCAACATCTACACTTTCTGTTTATATATCTGATAGGGAAGGAGATAGTATTGATTGGAGTATTGAAACAAGTCCAAATATTGGAAGTATTAGTTCAACAAGTGAAAATAATGGCACAAAAATATGCAGTATATCTGGACTGAGTTATGATACAACATATATTTGGTATGTAAATGCAACAGATGCAGGTAGCAGTGATACAACTTCAGAAATATACAGTTTTACTACAGAAAATAATAATAATCCACCTAAAAAGCCAACAATAACTGGTCCAACAAGTGGTAAGGCAGGGACATCTTATACTTATTCTATTACCACAACAGATCCTGAAAGTGATGAAGTTAGATACTATATAAATTGGGGAGATGATACGAATTCAGATTGGATTGGTCCATTTGAATCTGGTGAGATAGTAAACAAGTCCCATAAATGGATTGAAACAGGGTCATACATAATCAAAGTAAAAGCAAAAGATGTATATGAGGAGGAGAGTCCTGAAACAATTCTAATTGTAACAATGCCAAGAAATAAGGTATTATTTAACTCATTGTTTTTCAAGTTATTTGAAAGATTTCCTTTTATTCAGAGACTTTTATCTTTTATTTTATAGTCTCAATTTATTTTTTTGTGTAGGGACATGAGATATGTCACCCCTACTTTTTAAGGGCAAGGACATCCTCTAATTTAAGGCTTTTGACCAAATGATTATACCATTCAAAATCACGTTCTCCAGAGTATCGTTCTTCTGGATAAGTAGCAATTGTTGAGTGGTATTTACCATTGTTATACCAGTGAACATAGATCTCTATGTAACAATCAATCTCATGTAGATTCCTAGAAACACCTAATTTATGATGTAGAAAACGTTTCAAACCCTTCTGGAAAGCACTGAGCTTTCCAAGTGTTTGAGGGTGATGAATACTGGTCCAAATGTGCTTTTCATTGATGTGTTTCTCACAGTATTCACGCATAACTTTGTTTTTTCTGTTGAACTGTGTTCCATTATCTGTAAGGAGATTGTCATATCTGATTTTAAGAATTTTTTTCATACCCTTTACAACAGTCTTATCCTTTTGATTAGTAAGACGTATAGCCCATCCACGTCGTGAGTAATCATCCTCTATGGTCAGAAGAGGAATGCCATTAAACCTGGTAAGATCCATCTGAATGAGATGATTTGGATATCCCCATTCAAATCGTTTCCAATCTTTCTTCGCACGTTTTTCAGACTCAATGATACCTCTTCTTATAAGAATCCTTGAAACTGTACGGGGTATAACCCGTTCAGTTTTACCCTGGTTTTTCAGACTGATATTAACTATCTGGGAGATATGAAAGGATCCAAAACCTGTTTCTTCTCTAACCTTGACAATGATATCTTCTAACCAGTTAGGTGTCTTATCAGGACTATAATACGGTCTCTTTGATTTATACCGAAGACCTGGTATTCCCTCTTGTTGGAAATGTTTGATAATCCTTTGGAATTGACGTTTACTCAGATTTATGGTCTGAGCTGCTTTTTGTCTTTTAATGTTACTTCCTGTAGAAAGAACAGATGCAACAGCATGGTATCTTTGTTTTACATATTCTGATTCTTTCTTTAAAAGTTCAATGTGATCCTTCTTGAGGTAAAGTTCTCCTTTGTAAATATACATATGTTCCACCTTTGCTCATCATGGAATAGCCATGATATAGCATGGGGTGACATATGTCCTGTCCTAACACA
>Ga0209536_100000693_pt1 | contig 55230 bp, 49 predicted proteins | sample DeeMarSeWOR28_12_FD_187461 | JGI IMG/M metagenome (GOLD analysis project Ga0209536, IMG submission 187461) | Marine sediment microbial communities from White Oak River estuary, North Carolina - WOR-2-8_12 (SPAdes) (version 2) | ecosystem: Environmental > Aquatic > Marine > Intertidal zone >... | reverse complement strand
GGAACCAGCGGACCGGAAGCAACGCGCTCGTGCTCACGCTCGACGAAGAAGCGAAGAAACGATTCGCGAATTTCGGCTGACGAGGACATTCAACGCGATTGCTAGCGCTTGTGCAGCGCCCACGCAACGCCTGTGCTACAGCTTGCGCCGTGCTGACGTGTCTGCGCGTCCGAAGCTTCGCCATCATCGAAGCGCTCGAAGTCGAGCTCGACGCTGGACTGAACATCGTCACGGGCGAAACCGGCGCTGGAAAGTCGATTCTGGTCGATGCTCTCCAACTCGTGCTCGGCGCTCGAGGCCGACCCGAGGTGGTACGGACCGATGCCGAAGCGGCCGAAGTCGAAGCACTCTTCGATCTGAGCAGCGAGCCTGAAACGCTTTGCGCTCTTCGGGATCAGGGGGTCGAAACTGACGGCGAGCTGTTGGTTCGACGCGTCGTCAGCGCCACGGGCCGAACGCGAGCGTACATCAACGGACGGCTCGCAACGCTGGCCCAGCTTCGCGAAATCACGAAAGGCCTCGCGGACATCTCCTCTCAGCACGAGTACCATTCGCTCGCCGACCCGAGACATCACCTCAGCTATCTCGACGCGTTCGGGGAGCACGCCGTGCTGCTCGGCGAAGTCGGTAAGTCGTACGATGCCCTCGTCGAGGCGGCCGCCAGGCTCGAGAAGGTCGTCACCGAGGAGCGCGGTCGCGTCGACCGCGAGGACCTTCTTCGCTACCAGGTGAGTGAGATCGACGCTCTGCGTGAGGTGCTCGAGAACGAAAGCGCGCTCTCTGTCGAGCGTGAGCGCTTGCGACATGCGGAGAAGCTCGGTACTGCCGCAGGCGAGGCGGAAGCGCAGCTCTACTCGGATGACGAATCGATCTGCGGGTCACTCGCACGCATCGCTGCGTCGGTCGAGCAGGCGTCCAGGTACGACCCGAGCTTGGAATCCCCAGCGTCCCAGGTCCGAGAAGCACTCGTCCAGCTCGAGGACGCAGCCTCGGAGCTCGGCCGGTATGCGCGCGATCTATCGTTCGACCCCGGCCGTCTCGCCGTCCTCGACGATCAGCTTCATCGCGTCGTGCAGATGAAAAAGAAGTACGGGGATACGGGCGAGGAGATTCTCGCGCACCGTGACCGTGCATCCGCCGAGCTCGATTCGTTGGAGCGATACGAGGAGCGGCTCGATCGGTGTCAGCGCGAGTACGATGACTCGCTCGAGCGAGCGGCTGCGGGGGCACGGAAGCTCCGCGAGAAACGCAAGCTCGCCGCGGCAAAGCTCAGCAAAGCGATCAGCCGAGAGCTGGCGTCGCTCGGCATGGGCGAGGCCAAGGTTACCGTCGAGCTGGCCTCACTCGAAGGCGGACCGCGGGAGCTTCAGGTCGAGGGCGCGCGTCTGTCGGCCACCGGAATCGATCGGGCTGAGCTCTTGATCGCACCGAACCGCGGCGAGGACGCCAAGCCGCTCCGCAAGATCGCCAGCGGCGGGGAGCTCTCGCGGGCGATGCTCGCGATCAAGCGGGTACTCTCGGGCCTCGGCCCCGCGAGCCTTTACGTGTTCGATGAAGTCGACGCAGGTGTTGGCGGCGCCGTGGCGGAAGTGATCGGCCGGAAGATTCACGAGGTCGCGAAGCACAGTCAGGTGCTCTGCATCACCCACCTCCCGCAGATCGCGATTTACGCCGACGCCCACTACCGGGTTCACAAGGAGGTCGTCGGCCAGCGCACCAAGAGCGACATTCGCCTCCTCTCCGAGACTGAACGCCGCGAGGAGATCGCCAGGATGCTCGGCGGGCTGACCGTCACGGACCAGGCCCGCGCCGCGGCTGAAGCACTGCTGCGAAGCGCCTCGCAGTAATGCGCGCGCTCTAGATACGTTTCGGCCCGACGAGCGTCCTCAACATCCCATTCACGACGACCTCGCCTCTGGGATCTTTGAGCGTGACCGGGACATCGTATTCGTTCCTCATGCTCGACTGGATCGGCGGGATGCGGCATTCGCCGGTGATCGTCCCGCGAGCCTTCTTGACGTAGTCGAGGCTCATGCCCGAAACGATGAACCGAGCATCATCGGGGAGCGAATACGCGAGCGCGAGGTTTCCGGTGAGCTCGACCAGGTTTGCCAGCGCGACCGCATGAACGCAGGAGAGGTGGTTTCGAACAGCCTTGCGATCGTCGAGGGTGACCCTCGCGTAGCCATCACCCAGCTCGCGCACCACCGCGCCGAGCGTCCCCGTATAGGGAGCCAGGCGTCCGATCAATCGGCTGAAGACGTGGCGCCCACCGGGAATCTTTTCCAGACGGTCCCAGGCCGCCCGCACGACGTTGGTCTTGGTTTCGGTGGTGAGCGCCTCGGCCCGAAGAAACGTGGTCACAGCCATCTCCGAAAACTACCGCAGGCCCGCGCCGCCGCCAACGTGCGTTCGTGCCGCCGAGCCGTGCAGAAACCACTCGGCACGTCGAGCGTAACGAAGCGGGCCGAGCGTCGTACGCCAAAGTACAACCTCTCCTTCATTTGATCCCCCCGCCTGGCCCGGACGGCCCCACCACCCGCCGGTCGCCAGGCGGGGACTTGATCAGCGGCTGATCAGGTCGCCCAACTGGGTGAGGCTCTCATGGGTGCCACCCAGGGTGAACTCGAGGTGCTTCGAGGTCATGAAGTACCGATAGAGCGGGTAGTCCCGATCGAACCCCATCCCGCCGTGCACGTGTTGGGCCGCCGCCACGACCCGCGCACCGGCTTCCGATGCGAAGAACTTGGCCACCGCAAGCTCCTTGTCGGCTTGGAGGCCTTGCTCGAGGCGCCAGCAGGCCTGCCACATCGACGAACGCATCGCCTGGACGTCGATGTACGCATCTCCCACCCGCTGGGTCACGCCTTGGAACACACCGATGGGTACACCGAACTGCTTGCGTTCGCCGGCATAGTTGGCGGTCATGAAAAGTGCCTGCTCCGCGATTCCGTATTCGACCGCGCAGATGCCCAGGGTGGTGCGGTCGACGAGGTACCGCAGCACTGCCGCACCGGTGGCCGGTCCGCCGAGCACGTCCGTGGCCGCTACGGGAACCGACTCGAAATCGAGCAACCAGAGCGGCTGCCCGTTCGTGCCCTGCTGTTGACCGAGGCGGACCGCTTCGCTCTTCGGATCGATCAGAAGCACCAGGGTGATGCCCTCCTCGGTCCTTGCCGGAACCAGGATCCGATCTGCGCGGTCGGCATAGGCAACGTTGCTGAATCGTCCGGTGACCTTCCAGCCATCGCCCACTGACTTTGCCACCGCCGAAGGTTTCTGTGGATCGCGACTCCCCGTGTCGACGAGCGCAGGCGTGAGGATGATCTGGCCCTGACCGATCCCCTCGAGAAATCGATCCTTCTGCTCGGCCGTTCCAAATTCAGCGAGCGGCAATGCTCCGGAGACGAGCGTTTCGATCGCCGGGATCGGCGCCACGCTGCGACCCACTTGTTGCAGCAGCAAGCAGAGCTCGGTCAGACCCAAGCCAGCGCCACCGTACTCCTCCGGAATCGCGAGCCCGAGCATCTCCGATGCGGCGAGCTGCGACCACGCACGCTCGTGAAACCAGATGCCCTCTTTGGCGAGAGCTTTGAGCGACTCGTCACTGACGATGTCGGTGAGCACCTGTTTGACGAGATCTCGAATGCTCTTCTGATCTTCCGTGAAAGAAAAATCCATGATGTCCCTCGTCAGCGTCGCCCGAGGCGGGGCATGCGCAGCCCCGCCTGGCAAATGATGTCGCGTTGGATCTCGTTGGTGCCGCCCCCGAAGGTCAGCACCAATGACATGCGGTAGTACTTCTCGAGGCGGCCACGAAGAAGCGCGCCCTCGGAGCTGTGGTGAAGAATGCCAGGCGCGCCGTGCACCTCCATCAAGAGCCTCGATCCCTCGACGTAGAACTCCGAGCCGAACACCTTGATCGCAGAAGCATCGGCCGGCGAGAGCTTGTCCTCGGCGATCCCCCAAGCTTGCTGCCAATTGAGGAGCTTGAGGACTTCGAGCTTCGCGTACACCCTGGCGAGGTTGGTCTTCACCCAGGGAAGATCGATGATCATCCCACCGTCCCCGTTTGGCGTCTTCTTCGCCCATTGCACGGTTTCGGCGTAGATCTTTTCGAGCGGACCGACCGAGCAAAGCGCGACTCGCTCGTGATTGAGCTGGGTCGTGATCAACTGCCAGCCTTTGTTCTCGCCACCGACGACATTGCCGATCGGTACTCGAACATTGTCGTAGTAGACGGCATGCACGTTGTTTTCGCCGAGCGCATGCATCGGCGTGATCTGCACGCCTTCGGCATCCGCGGGCACGATGATGATCGAGATGCCTTTGTGCGGCGGCGCATCGGGATCGGTGCGGCACGCGAGCCACATGTAGTCCGCATGGTCCGCCAGGCTCGTCCAGATCTTCTGGCCGTTGATCACGTAGTGGTCGCCCTCGCGTACCGCGCTCGTCTTGAGCGAGGCCAAGTCAGTGCCGGATCCAGGCTCGGTGTAGCCGATCGAGAAGTGACACTTGCCCTCGAGAATCTTCGGCGGGTACTTCGCCTTCTGTTCCTCCGTGCCGAACTTGAGCAGCGTCGGCCCGACGGTGTTCAGCGTCAGAATGGGAACGGGGAAGCCTGCGCGTTGCACCTCGTCGAAGAAGATGAACTGCTCGATCGGCCCACGGCCCTGACCGCCATGTTCCTCGGGCCAGCCGATGCCGAGCCAGCCGTCAGCGCCGAGCTGCTGCATCGCCTTGTGATAGAGGGGGCCGCCGCCTTCCATTTCGTCGAGCTCGGCGAGCAGCTCATCGTCAATCAGGCGGGCGAAATAGCTGCGCAGCTCGTCGCGCAGCGCCTTTTGTTCGGGGGTGTAATCGAAATACATGGCCTCGCGGTCTCTGGCATCTGCGCCAGAGTGAAACGTGTTCTAGTTTGAGGCGCCTGCCGTGACAAGCAAAGGGAGACCGAAACACGAAAAAAGCCGGCTCCGAAAGAGCCGGCTTCTGCATGAGAGCGATGTGGAAACGCTAGTGGCCGACGTGCTTCTTGACGTCGTCAGCGGCTGCCTCGGCCTCTTCTGCAGCCTCCTCGGCCACTTCCTCGGCCTTTTCGGCAGCTCCGGCGGCCGCTTCCTTCACCTCTTCGGCGGCTTCCTTGGCCTCTTCCACCGCCTCCGCGGCCGCTTCCTCGGCTGCCTCGACGGCTTCATCCGCCTTTTCGGCAGCCTCGGCGGCTGCTTCCCCGGCAACTTCCGCCGCCTCACCTGCGGCCGCGGCGGCCTCGTCCGCGGCAGCCGCGGCTTCGTCAGCAGCCTCGTCGGCCTTCTTGCAACCCATCATGGCCGCGCACAAACCGAGCGCGAGACCCAATCGAAAAATGGTCCTGGTCATGTTGATTCTTCTCCCTTGGTTTGCGCGGAGGCTCACCCACTGCACCCACGACGCCCCGCACCAGGTGTGGAACTAGCCGCTTCGATCAGGGCCGTCAAACCTGTCACATACATGAGCGCACCTGCGTCGGCCCCCGGTAGGAGCGCGCGATCGTTCGTCTCGCTGGCGCTTTCGCCGCGTAAACGCCCGCAACAACGGGCAGAAGCCCGATCGGGGGAAGAAGTTGGGTTGTGAAGAAGAGCGATTAATCCGCTTCTGCTGTCACTCGCCCTGCAATTGTCATTTTGTGTCGCGGTTGTTCAGGATAAGGCTGCTTCTCGACCGCGTCACGCGCTGCTAGAGGTTCGACGGCCATGATCGCAACTCGGCTCGGCTTCATGTGGCTGCTACTCGTGGCCACGGGATGCGGTTGGGGAGACCCGAGGGAGCAGATCGCGCTCGGGGACCCCATCGAGTCGGCCGGCGTCCGTGGACTCGGCGCGCTCGCGGACGGACGACGCGCGATGACTGGCGCTCCTTGGAACGCGAGCAGCGCGGCTGTCTTCGAGGACGACGCCTTCGTCGTGTTCGACCTCGGCGAGGTGACCGCGATCGACGCGGTGTACGTTCAGGGCGACAACAACGACCGGTTCATCATCGAGACCTCCGTGGATGGCGACCACTACTCGAAGCTCTGGACGGCGCCGGCCGTCGGCGGAGAAGGTCTCCGGGCTCGCTGGCGCAAGGACCTCGGAGGATCGGGTCGTTTCGTCCGTGTGAGCGCAGATGGAGGCGATCGCTGGGTGAGCTTGAGCGAGATCCAGCTCTTCACCGCAGCACCATCGATTTGGCCGCCGCTCGTCGCAGTCGACATCGAGATGACGCAGTCACTCTGGGCCCGCCTCGCGCTGCTCCTCTTCACTGTCTTCGCACTCGCGGCTGCGGCGTTTCATCGAAGCGGCTCGAAGCGGTCGGTCGCATTGTGGACCCTCGTTGGCGCTTCGGCGCTCGCCGCAGCCTACGCGCTCGTAGCGACCTGGCCGGCGGACACGGCATTCATCAATCTGTCGCGGGCCGTCGCGGCTATCGTCGCCAGCGCAGTGGTGCTGCGCTTGGGGTTTTGGCCCGACCGGGCCCAGAGCCGGGCTTCGACGGCGCTGCTCACGGCCATGGCCGCCTTGTCCGTGCTCGCGTTCTACAATTTCGGCCACCCTCAGTTTTACGATGCTGCGCAGCGCAAACCTACATACGTTCACACCTGGGACATGCGCGTGTACTTCCCGGCCGTGAAGTACGCGCACGAGCTCGGGTACGACGGCGTGTACCTGGCGAGCGTCAAGGCATACGCGGACGAACGACTCGACGGCTCCCTCGACTCCATCGCAGACACCCCAATCCGCGACCTGCGTACCTACGAGATGCGTACCGTTCGCGAGCTCGAGGACGACATCCACGCGGTCAAGAATCGCTTCACCCCAGAGCGCTGGACCGAGCTCAAGCGCGACATGGCGTACTTCTGGAACGCGATGGGTAGGCGCGCGTACCTCGACAGCCTGCGAGACCACGGCGGCAACGCCACGCCAGCGTGGTTGCTGCCTGCGTATTGGATGTACCACTCGGCAGATGCGAACGAGTCGACGCTGCTCTGGGGCGCTCTCCTGGACCCACTGCTGTTGCTGTTGTTCTTCCTCGTCGCGTCGCGAACTTTTGGTCTTCGAACGGCCCTGGTGTGCTTGGTCGCGTATGGTGCGACGACGGTATACCAGTTCGGGAGTAACTGGGGCGGCTCGACTCTTCGAAGCGACTGGATGGTGTTGATCGGACTCGGGGTATGCGCGCTCGAGTCACGTCGGATGGTCCTTGCCGGCATGCTTCTCGGGTGGGCCGCGATGATTCGTGCATTTCCCATGCTCGCGCTCGTCTTCCTCGTGGTTCCTGTTGGCTGGAAGTGGGTGGATGCGTGGCGTGCTGCCCGAGCCGGTGGCGCGAGTCATCGCCCGTGGGCCAGTTTCGCCGCGCTGATGCGCGTCGGAATGGGTGTCGTCGTGATCGTCGTCGTGCTCGGAGCCGTGTCGACCGCGACATTCGGCTGGGAGAAGTCCTGGGGGGCCTGGTCAGACAAGATCTCGATGCACGCCAACAGGCCCAATGTGAATCACGTCGGCCTCACTGCGCTGGTGAGCTTCGACCCGGACAACCTGTGGCACAACCTCCGAAAACGCGGCGAGGATCCCGAGCTTTGGGGACCACGAACTGCGCAGACCATGCGGGATCGTCGGTGGATCATCATCTCGGGGATGCTCCTCTACACCGCGCTCGCAGTGCTCGCATGCCGCAGACTGAGACTTGGTGACGCTGCGGTGATCGGAACGATGCTGATCCCGATCTACTTCTATCCGTCGAACTACTATCTGCACATCCTCTTTCTATGGCCCTTGATGCTCGCCGCGTGGAGCGGTGGCGGGCGGGAAAAGGAGTGGGCGCTTGCCGCAGCGACAGTGCTACTCACCTGTGCGATTCAGTGGTTCGGCTGGTCGATCCCGGGAAACTACGGACAGTTCTTGTTCTGGAGCGGTACGTTGCTCGTCGCCATCGCGGTGTTGATGCTGATTCCCATCACAGCGGAGCGACGGCACAACCCTACCCTCGGAACTGCTTGAAGTCGGGCGGGCGCCTTTCCATGAAGGCCTGGAAGGCTTCCATGTTCGCCGGCGACCCCATGAGTGTCTCGAAGCCCTCCATTTCGAGCTTCCGTGCGCGGGCTACTGCGTCTTGGTGCATCGCCTTCATGATGCGCTTGATTCCGACGAGAGACTCCACTGGCCACTGCGCCATCTCGCGCGCCTTTTCGAGCGCAGTGTCGAGCAGCTCTGCGTCGGGGAGGACGCGCGTGGCCATTCCGTAGTCGAGGGCCTTCTGCGCATCGAAGAATTCGGCGGTGAAGAGAAGCTCGGCGGCTTGCTTGTAGCCGATGGTCGCGGGTCCGAGATACGCGGCAGCCGCCTCGGTGACGAGGCCGAGGCTCGCGAAAGGGAAGCGCAACTTGGCACTGTCCCCGAGGTAAACGACATCCGCATGGAAGAGTACGGTGGCACCGAACCCAATCGCGCAGCCTTTCGCGGCGCACAGCAGCGGTTTCTCGAACGCGCAGATCGCATCCATCATGCGCTCGAAGGGCGGCTCGCCATCCTGCCGCATGTCGATCGCAGAAAGGTCGAGCCCGGAGCTGAAGTCGGCCCCGGCACCGGTGAGCAAGAGCACCGCCACGCGGGGGTTGGCATTGGCCTCGGCAAAGGCATGACCCAAAGCCAAGAAGGCCTCCGAGCTGAAGGCATTCCGTCGGCTGGGTCGGTTCATCGTCAGGGTCAGGACCCCGTCGGAATCGAGCGAGGAGAGGACGAGTGGATCGGGCATGCACGGGTGGTAGCACAGCAGGAGCTCTCCGCGCGGAGGCCCCGAGCAAGCCGGAGGTGCCTCGGACGACTTGGCTAGAAGGCCCTGCCGCCCCTGTCTCTCAGTAGGCCAAATAGGTTCTTCAAGATCGCCCGCCGCATGTCGGCGTTCTCGAGTGCCGCCGGATGCAACAAGTGCACCGGTCTGAACACGTGCGAGGCGCCGATGAGCTCACCATCGCGGCTCCAGGCTGTGGCTGTGAATTCGGCGCTGAGGTCGCCCCGAGCGAAACGCTCGCCGGCCGGAAGCGCCAACCGGAATTCGGACGGAAAGCCGCTGAAGAGCCCCTCGGGCACCGCTCGAACGTCCGCGAGCGTGTCGTGCGCTCGCTCCGCCATCGATCGGGTGCGGAGCGAGCCGAACAACTCGGCCACGGGGCCGACCGACGTACCGATGGCGAGCACGGCGGCCCCCTTCCAGCAGAGCTGACGCGCCCACTCTCGTAGCCGCTCGCTCTCCGCCACGCCCGGCTGGGTCGCGATCACGGCTAGATTTCCTGGCTCCTCGTGCAAGCTCGACGGGGCCAGCAGCGGCCCTTCCGCAACGTCGAAACCATACTGCCGAAGGTCGACGGCAAGCTGAAAGGCCGAGCCATCGTGCACGACGGTTGCCTTGCGCGTCCGCGTCCGAATGCGCGAGTCTCGTTTCTGAGCTTGGTTTCTATGTGTGCGTGTCATCGTCGGGGCTCCAGCCCCTCTCACGACGACCTCGGAAATTTAACCAGAAAGGCCGCCCTGAGAGGCGGCCTTCGAGCGACACAGCGCGCAGGCCACCTCAGTCGGTAAACCAAAAGTAGAAGTTGCGCAGCATGTCGCGGTTGGTCTTCATTTCAGCGCTTAGTTTACGCCCGCTCGACGAAAGATCAAGCATCGGTCCATCGCCCCGACGAGATCAGGCTGAAGGCGCTTGGATCGCCCAGAAAGACGTAGGTCCACGCGAGCAGGGATCCGCGGTTTGTCATCGCGCTCACCAATGATCGGCGGTAGAGCGAGTCCGCCCGGTCGTAGCCGGTGAAGTCCTCGTAGGCATCGAGCTCTTCGAGCAGCGCGTCGGTCTCATCGACCTCGTAGACCTCGCCGTGAACGGCACCGGCCGGACTGAGCACCAAGCCAGGGTACCAGTCGATCCGGACCAACGATGCGCCCTCGATCCGTGCCGGGCCGTGCGCTCGGCGAACCCGAGACTCGAGCAGACCGTAACTCCGTTCACCGCGCATCAGCGTCCCGTACGCGAAGAGTGCGCTCGGCGTCGGCTGTGAAGCAACACCCTGCGCTGCTGCGAGGAAGCCTTCGGGAGCGTGACCGAAGCGTGATAGCCCGCGCATGACCATCGAGCGATACTCGTTGCCGGGGGGAACGAAGTTGCCGACCCTCGCGTCGCAAACGGTGTAGGTCGTCGCGGAGTGAGCCCGGCCGTCGTCGGTCAAGGCGGTCACGGCCATGCGCCGGTAGTAACCACCCGACACACCCTCCTTGGCATCGAGCCCATCCCAATCGTTCACACGGAACAAGGCGCCCGGAGTCGCCGTACCGCGTCGAGGGCGTAGATCGAGCGCCCCACCCTCACGAAGTCGAGACTGGTAGTGAAAGACGAGCTCGTAGTCGGGCAACCACGCCGGCCCAATCGGCTCGATCGAGGCGGCATCATAGCCCTCGGCCCGACACCAGGCGACCCAGTTCTCCGCGTCGAGATTCGATCCGTATGCGAAATAGAGCACGGTTACTTTTTCTGACCGCTGAACTGATCCGTCTTGTCTTTGAAGAGCACGTTGAAGGTGGTGAGCGAGCCGTAGCAGCCGGTGATGTACTGCTGAAGCTGGACTTTGTCCTCGTCGCTGAGGTCTTTGTGGCTGTTGATCTTCTGTTCGAGAACGCGCAGCTTGTCGCGTACCATGACGATCTTCTTGAAGAAGACGTCGAGAGGTATCCGTTTTTCTTGGGTACCTTCCCGCCCCGGGACCATGACTAGCTCACCACCGTTCCAGCGATCGCCCATCTCGACGTCACGGATACCGAGCTCGTCGAGTAGAACTTCCCGAAGGACATTTCGAAAGGTGTCTTGATCCATGTCGATTCCAATCTCCGAGGGGATGTGAGGACGCGCCTTGCCGGACGGCTCTTCGCGATAACGGCGTGGCATCCCGGCGGCCGGCTTTCGCTTGAGCGCTTGCTCCCATGGCAGGTTCTTGGGTTTGTGGCTGGAACAGGTGGCAGCGTCCTTGACCGGCCACTGCAGCTGTCCGAGCCGGCAGCTCCCAGCCCACGAGCCGTCCGGTTCCTCACGCTTGCGGACGTACCAGCCGCAGGTGCCACACCGGCCTGAGAGGTCGCGGGTCATCGGGTGCGGAGGGTAGAGCAGCGGGAGGGCCCGTGCCAGGGCCGGCTTCTCGGGGAAGCCTAGTACCGGAGGCCGAGATGCTCTCGGTAGCGCGCGTCGTCGACCGAGTTGTGGCTCCAGTAGTCGTCGATGATCGCATGGGTTCTCACGGCCGTCGTTCGGAATGGGCCTTCGGTCTCTTCCCAGGCCTGGATGACGTGAGGGAAAGCGGCCTCGTAGTAGATGACGAGCTTGCGCCCGAGGGCTGGATAATCGACCTCGAGCGCGTCGAGCGCGTGATCGACCAGGTCCGTGACCACCTTCGTGCGTCGAGTCACGATGGCTGGGTACGGACGCTGCGCTTTGTGACGCATTCGGAGGTAGTCGAGTGCCGGAACCATGTCCCGTTCACCAGCTAGAATGCGATCGGGAGCGATCCGAACCTGCGCCCAGAGTCCGTCCTCCAAAGCAGCGTCGGGGAGCACGGTCTTCTGGTCAGCCTCGCTCTGGAAGTACGAATGCATCACAGTGTGAAGCCCATCGTCGCGGCGATTGAGCTGACTGTAGACTTGGCCGCACCACTCTTGAACGGTGTTGCTCAGCTTCAAAGTCGGCGCTCCGCTCACGGGGGTGAAGGATGAGGTCATCACGGTATACGGATAGATACCGGTGTAGAATCGACGGTACGCATTGAGCTTCAGCACCGAAATCGCGTCCGCGGCATCTCCACCCTCGTGCTTGACCTGGAGCTTGGGTAGAAAGTCCTCGGTCACGAAGATGAGCACCGCCTCACCGTCGTGGGTTTCTCCGTAGCGTGCCTGGCGGAGCGTGTAGCGTGTCAGCTCGGCCTTGCCCTGATACCAGTATGTGTCGAACGATGAGTGCCGTTCCGCGAAGCTTTCGGGTGCGGGGGGGCCATCGCTCGACCTGAGCGACGACGCTGCGGGCGAAGCGGAAGACTCCCGATCACATGCCGATGCGAGCACCGCGATCGCGAGCAAGATGAGTATGGGGCGCGACACGCAGAAGGCATAGGGACTGCCAGGGAAGACGCAAGGTGCTGACGCTGGCGCCGCCAGCGTGTAGCCTTAGACGGGGGAAATGGCCGACCGCTTTCCGAGTCGCTACTGCAATCGCGAGGATGCTCGCCGCGAATTCGGGCCCGATGCGGACCGCTACGCCAGCTACTACTACGTCGGCGACCCGCTCGCAGACGACCTCGCGGCGTGGATGCAGCGAAGTGGCGAGCCCGCAAAAGCTCAATTCGAGCGCGCGCTGAAACACGGGTTGTCGTCGGTATCCGAACCGGCCGCGGAGCTCCGGAGCTTCTTCGAACGTGCGGAGCAGATTCCCCCTTGGGTCGATTTCGCGGAGCTGCGCGAAGGCGCGCTTGCGTATCAGCGCTTCGGGATCCTCGGGATGATCGTCCTCAGTGCTTGGTCTCTGATCAACGGCTACCACTCGAGCGCCGCCGTCAAGCCTCTGGCCTTCACCGGACAGCTTCGGCACAACGCGCAACGACGCCTCGCCGAGACCGCGCGCTTCGTGAGCGAGGCATCGCAAGTCGACGGCCTCCGTCGCGGCCGTCCGGGGTATGAGATTTCGTTGCGGGTCGCGTTGATTCACGCCCACGTTCGAAGCGCATGCGCCCGCTCGCCCGACTGGAGAGCCGAGGACTGGGGCGTACCGATCAACCAAGCGGACATGTTGGGCACGCTGCTCGAGTTCTCGTTGTTGATGATCGATGGCGCACAGCGGCTCGGGTTCCACGTCAGCTCACGCGAGAGGCGAGGAATCCTCTCGATGTGGCGATACTGCGGCCACCTGAACGGTGTGGACCCGTGGCTGCTCATGCATCTCCGAACAGAAGCGGAAACCCGCTACATCGCGGAGCTCATTCGCCTGGTCCAGCCAGGGCCTGACGAGGACTCGCTCGCACTCACGCGGCAACTCCTGAAAGTACCCGAGCAAAACGCGAGGGGCGCCGGACCAGGTGTCATTGGTGTCGCGGTGAGCCGGTTTCACAACGGTCTCGCCCGCGCGCTAAACGGCCCGGAGATCGCAGACAACCTCGATATCCCGAACGACCTCTGGAAGTACGCGGAGTATCCGGTTCGCGCAGTGCTGACTCCGCTCGAGAGGTTGCGTCGGATCATCCCAGGCGCGAGCCAGCTGGTCGCACACGCCAGCAACACGATCATCCGTAGAGACCTCCAACGCATCTTGCGCGCCAGCGGAGCCGGGCTGGGCACGGGCTAACCGACTCAGAGCATGCCGAGCTCGAGCTTGGCGGCGTCCGTCATGTTGTCCGGCGTCCAAGGTGGATCCCAAACGAGCTCGACGTGAGACGTGGAAACGCCCTCGACGCGGCCCGATTTTTCCGCGACCTCTTCGACCAGCGCGCCTGCTACGGGGCACGCCGGCGCGGTGAGCGTCATTCGGATTTCCGCCCGGCCGTCTTCGGAGACTTCGACACCATAAATCAGGCCGAGCTCGTAGATGTTCACGGGAATTTCGGGATCGTAGATCGTCTTCAAAGCCTCGATCACCGCTTCTTCGACACGCGCCGGATCAATCGGCTCCGCGGGCTTGTCGCCGCTCCCCCCAACGGCCTCGCTAATCGCTTCCGTCGGTGGGTGTGGTACGTCGGATACCGGCAGAAACACGTGATCCGACGTGGTTCGCGGCTTGATCTTGTGGATCTTCAAGCGTTCGATGTCGTCGCCCACGGCGCTACTCCGTCTTCGCCACGCCTTCTTCGTCGTGAAGGGCTTGGTTGAGGGTGTGCCAGCCGAGCGTCGCGCACTTGACCCGCATCGGGAACTCGCGGACACCCGCGAAGACCGCCAGCTTGCCGAGCTCCTCGATCTCATCCCCAGAGCCGCCATCGCCGGTCACGAGCGCGTGGAACTTCTCGAACAGTGCCTCGGCGTCACCAACCGTCTTGCCCTTGAGCGCCTCCGTCATCGTCGAGCACGACGCCTGCGAGATTGCGCACCCCTGGCCGATGAAACCGATATCGGTGATCCTGTCGCCGTCGAGCTGGAGTCGGAGCGTAATCTTGTCGCCACAAAGCGGGTTGTATCCGCGGCCCTCGCGATTGTAGGGCTCGGGAAATCGATGATTCCTCGGATTCTTGCCGTGATCCAAGATCACCTCTTGATAGAGCTCGCGCAGATCCATCACGCGAACAGCTCCCGTACCTTTTCGAGGGCGCGCACGAGCGCATCGATGTCATCGGTGGTGTTGTACATCCCGAGCGATGCGCGCGCGGTGGCCGCGATGCCAAAGTGCTCCATGACCGGCTGGGCACAGTGGTGCCCCGTGCGGATCGCGACGCCTTCTGAATCGACGATGGTGCCGACGTCGTGCGGATGGGCCGCCTCCATCAGGAACGAGAGCGCTGCCACCTTGCCCGGAGCCGTTCCAATCAAACGAACCCCGGGCACGGATTCGAGAGCTTCGGTCGCATAGCGAAGCACCGCGCGCTCATGCGCGTGAACCGCCGTCTGATCGAAGGCTCGATAGTAGTCGATTGCGGCACCGAGCCCGATCGCCCCCGCGATGTTGGGTGTTCCCGCCTCGAACTTGAACGGGAGCTCGTTGTAGATCGTCTCCTCGAAAGTCACCGAGCGAATCATGTCCCCGCCGCCCTGGTACGGCGGCATGCCTTCGAGCCAGCGCTCTTTCCCGTAAAGCACGCCAATGCCGGTCGGACCGTAAAGCTTGTGGCCGCTGAAGGCGTAGAAGTCGCAGTCGAGCGCCTGCACGTCGATCTCCACGTGAGACACCGCCTGCGCGCCGTCGAGGATCACTACGGCGCCTCGAGCATGAGCAAGCGCGATGAGCTCCGCGGCAGGGAGCACGGTTCCTAGGGCGTTCGACACGTGCGCAATTGCGACGAGCTTCGTGCGGTCGCTGAGCTTCTCCTCGAACGCCTCGCGCAGCACCTCACCACGATCCGTCATCGGTACGACCACGAGCTTCGCTCCGGTCTGCTGGCACAACATCTGCCAGGGAACGATGTTCGAATGGTGCTCGAGCTCGGTCACCAGGATTTCGTCACCCTCGCGCACCGCGCTTCGTCCGAAGCTATGAGCGACGAGATTGATCGCTTCGGTCGTGCCTCGCGTGAAGACGACCTCCGTCTTCTTTGCAGCGTTGAGGAAGGACTGCACCTTGTCGCGAGCCTCTTCGTAGCGGACGGTGGCGCGCTGCGAAAGCAAATGGACCGCGCGGTGAATGTTCGCGCAATCCTTTGCATACACCTCGCTGACCGCATCGATGACGGCCTGGGGCTTCAAGGACGTCGCCGCACTATCGAGATAGACGAGCGGCTTTCCGTGAACCTCCTGATGAAGCGCAGGAAAATCCTCCCGAACGGACAGGACGTCGAATGCCGGTGCAGGGGCCTCGGTGATGAGACTGGTGCTCGTCATGTGACCTCCCGAATCGCATCGCCGTGTGGAATGCGTGCGAGCAGCGCCTCGCGCATTCGGGTGCGAGTGGGCTCGTGGCTCACGCGGTCGATGATCGACTCGAGGAATGCGTAGGTCAGCATCGCGTGGGCCAGGTCTTGCGGAATGCCACGCGCCCGAAGATAGAAGAGCTGATCTTCGTCGATGGATCCGATGGTGGCTCCATGGCTACATATCACGTCGTCGGCATCGATCTCGAGGTGGGGCTTGGTGTGAATCGTCGCGGCGTCGCTCAGCAGCAGATTGCGGTTTTCCTGGTGGGCCTCGGTCTTCTGGGCGCCGCGATGAACGATCACGATTCCATCGAAGACGGCGGTGCCGTGACCAGAGGCAATGCCCCGATAGGTTTGGTCGCTTCTGCAGTGCGGCGCGCGGTGTTCCACCAACGTGTGGTGGTCTACGTGGTCTCGCCCTTCGACGAGGTATGCACCGTCGAGCTGACACTCGGCACCCGCGCCTTCGAGCAGCGCGCGCACGTCCAATCGAAGGAGCGCGCCGCCGAGCGTGACCACCGTCGATCGGTAGCGGCTGTCCGCCGCCTGCCGCACGTCGACGCGGCCGACTTGCAAGCCGGCGTTCTCATGAATGCGAACGTGACTCACCTTCGCATTCCGTCCAACGTCGACCTCGACGACGGAGTTGGTCAGCCCGCCTGCGGCTCGCCCCTGGTAGGTTTCGATGAACGCGACCTCGGCGTCTTCGCCGACGGTCACCAAGACGCGCGGATAACTGACGCCCGCACGCCCCACCGCATGCCTGATCTCGACCGGCGCGCCGACCACCGTCCGCTCAGCGACGTCGACCCAGAGCCCGTCCTCGAACAAGGCCGTATTCAGGGCGGCGAAGTGCTCCGGCGTGCCGGCCAAATCGAGACGCCCCTGCAGGAGCCCCGGCTCGCGCGCCAAGACCTCTCGCAAGCTGCGAACCGTGACGCCCTTCGGTACGGCAGAGGGCACCGACAGGCCATCCCCCGCCGCCGGGCTCAGCCCGACTTCCACGAGTGGACGCACGGGGGTGAACCGCCATGCTTCGGTCCTCTTCGTCGGCAAACCCTGGGCGCGAAGCCCCTCGGCGGCGCGACTTCGAAGCTCACGCAGCCATTCGGGGCCCTTCTCGAACGACTCGGGAAGGCTCTGCAGAAGAGTATTTGGCGTGTTCTCGGTCACGGCTGAATCGCGTCCCGAACCTCGCTGTAGCCTTGCTTCTCGAGCTGCTTGGCGAGGTCCTTGTCTCCCGTCCGAACGATCCGCCCGTCGATCAACACGTGCACCACATCTGGCACGATGTAGTCGAGAAGCCGCTGATAGTGCGTGATGACGAGCATCGCACGCTCCGGGCCGCGAAGCGCGTTGACACCCTGTGCCACGACTCTGAGCGCGTCGATGTCCAGGCCCGAGTCGGTCTCGTCGAGCACGGCGAGCGAGGGCTCCAGCATCGCCATCTGGAAGATCTCGTTGCGCTTCTTCTCGCCGCCACTGAAGCCATCGTTGACGGCGCGCTTCGTGAGCTCGTCCGGCAGCTGCACGATGGCGGCCTTCTCTTTCGAGAGCTTCATGAAGTCGATCGCGTCGAGTGGATCTTGACCGCGGTGCTTGCGAATGGCGTTGAGCGCCGCCTTCAAGAAGTAGATGTTGCTGACGCCGGGAATGGCAACCGGGTATTGAAAGCCGAGGAACACACCCTCGGCGGCGCGGACTTCGGGCTCCATCTCCAGCAGGTTTTGCCCCTTGTAGGTCACGCTGCCCTTCGTGACCTCGTAGCCCTCTCGGCCCGCCAGTACGTACGCCAGAGTGCTCTTGCCAGAGCCGTTCGGACCCATGATCGCGTGCACTTCACCGGCCGCGATGTCGAGCGTGATCCCTTTGAGGATGGGCTTTCCGTCTACTTCCACATGGAGGTTCTCGATCTTCAACATCAGCCCACTGCTCCTTCCAAGCTAACGCCGAGAAGCTTCTGGGCTTCCACGGCGAATTCCATCGGCAACTCCTTGAGAACTTCCTTGGCGAACCCGTTGACGATGAGGCTCACGGCGTCTTCTTCGGAAAGACCTCTCTGCCGGCAATAGAAGAGCTGGTCTTCGCCGATTCGTGATGTCGTCGCCTCGTGCTCGAGCTTCGAGCTACTGTTTCGGACGTCGACGTACGGCACCGTGTGGGCGCCACACTGGTCACCGATCAACAGCGAGTCGCACTGGGTGTAGTTTCGGGCGTTCTCGGCGCCCCGCATGATTTTCACGCCACCTCGATAGGTTTGCTGACCATGGCCAGCGCTGATGCCCTTCGAAATGATGGTCGACTTGGTGTTCTTGCCGAGGTGAATCATTTTCGTTCCGGTATCGGCCTGCTGGCGGTGGTTGCTGAGGGCCACCGAATAAAATTCGCCGATCGAATCGTCGCCTTTGAGGATGCAGCTCGGATACTTCCAAGTGATCGCAGATCCCGTCTCGACTTGGGTCCAGCTGATCTTCGAGCGGGCGCCCTCACAAAGCCCGCGCTTCGTGACGAAATTATAGATGCCGCCCTTTCCGTTTTCGTCTCCCGGGTACCAGTTCTGTACGGTCGAGTACTTGATCTGGGCATCCTCGTGGGCGACGAGCTCCACGACCGCTGCGTGAAGCTGGTTCTCATCGCGCATCGGCGCCGTACACCCTTCGAGGTAGCTCACGTAGCTACCCTCGTCGGCGACGACGAGGGTGCGCTCGAACTGGCCCGTCTTCGCGGCGTTGATGCGAAAATAGGTGGAGAGCTCCATCGGACAGCGAACGCCCTTCGGGATGTAGACCACCGAGCCGTCGCTGAAGACGGCGCTGTTCAGCGCCGCAAAGAAATTGTCGGACACCGGAACCACCGAGCCGAGGTACTTCTTGATCAGCTCCGGATGCTTCTGCACGGCTTCCGAGAACGACATGAAGATGACCCCGACCTCGGAGAGCTTCTCGCGGAAGGTGGTCGCGACCGACACGCTGTCGAACACGGCGTCCACAGCGACGCCAGCGAGCACCTCTCGCTCGTGAAGCGGGATGCCGAGCTTCTCGTAGGTCGCGAGGAGCTCCGGATCGACCTCGTCGAGGCTCTTGGGCGCGTCGTCCTTGGACTTCGGCGCGGCGTAGTAGCAGATGTCCTGATAGTCGATCTCGGGGTAGCTCACTTTGGCCCAGCGAGGCTCACTCATCTCGAGCCAGCGTCGATACGCCTTGAGTCGCCACTGCAATAGCCACTCGGGCTCTTCTTTCTTCTTGGAAATGAAGCGAACGATGTCTTCGTTGAGGCCCGGCGGAGCGTACTCCTGCTCGATGTCGGTGACGAAGCCCGCGTCGTAGCTCTTCCTGAGAATCTCGTCGATCGATTCGGTGGCAGATGCCATGTGTTACTCCATACCCGCGCGAAGGCGGTCTGCCTCGGTGCCCGAGCGCGCGATCGAGACCAGCTCGGCGGTGCCCGGAATGGCCATGTCGGCCAACGTGATTTCGGAAAGCGCGCTCTGCACGGCGGAGTTGATGCGCTGCCAGTTCGCGCGAACGCCGCAGTTGGTCTCGTACTCGCAAAACGATTCGTTGCTCTCGTCCGAGCACTCGGTGACCGCGATGGGCCCTTCGATGGCCTCGATGACTTCGTGAATGCCAATGTGCTGCGGAGCGCGAGCGAGCGCGTAGCCCCCTTTGGCCCCCCGCTGCGAGGTCACCACGCCGGCGCGCGCCAGCTTCTTCAGCACCTTGCTGGCCGTGGGCTCCGGAATCTGCGTGTGGAGGGCGAGGTCACGCGCTGCATGGGCGCCCTCCGCAGCGGCCAAGTGGGTCGCCAGCACGACGGCATAGTCTGTCATTTTCGAAATTCGTAACATTCTTCAATGCTTACATACAGGACCGTTTCAGTACTATATGCTGATCTAGAGTACGGCCGAAGGGGTGTCAAGGTTGGCCGATGGGCAAGACCTACGACACCCTCGACCCGAAGCTGCGGAGCTTCATCGGAGAGCAGAAGATGTTCTTCGTGGCCACGGCCCCGCTGAGCCCCGAGGGGCACGTGAACCTGTCCCCCAAGGGGCTCCAAGGCACGTTCGCAGTCCTCGACGACCGCACGATCGCCTACCTCGATTTCATCGGGAGCGGGGTGGAGACGATCGCGCATCTTCGACAGAACGGCCGCATCTGCGTGATGTTCTGCGCCTTCGAAGGCCCACCCCGTATCGTACGCATTCACGGGACGGGCGAGGTGATTGAGCCGAGCCACGAGGAGTTCGAGGCGCTGCGCCCCGAGTTCGATGCGTACCCGGGAGTTCGCGCGATCATTCGCATCCGCGCGACTCGCATCAGCGATTCATGCGGCTACGGTGTGCCCCTTTACCGTTACCAGGGCGAGCGGGACCAGCTCCAACGCTGGGCCGAGCGCAAGGGGCCGGAGGGCCTGGCACAGTACCAGAGCGACAACAACCTCGAGAGCCTCGACGGCTTACCGAGCGGTCTCGGGCACCATTAGAACCGGCACGGGGGCCGCCTTGATGCAGCGTGTGGCGGTGCTTCCGATGAGCAGGCGTCCGAGAGCGGTCTGCCTGTGGGTGCCGACGACGATGATGTCCGCGGGGATTTCCTCCGCGGCCTTGCAGAGCGCGTGCGCGGCATAGTCCGCCGATACCACCTGGTGGATCTCCGCGCCGGGCGCATGCTCCGTCGCGTACTCCGCCAGCTTCTTCCCAGCTTCGAGCTTGGTCTGGTCGCGCAGCACCTGTCGCCACGTCCGCTCTTCATCGGGTTTGTCCTCGCCGCCGGCGGGAATCACGACGTTGGCGACGTGTAGCTCTCCGTTGACGCGTGCTGCCGCACGCTTCGCCCAAGCAAGTGCGGCTTGCGCCGAGCCCGAGAAATCGGTGCCGACGAACCACCTCGTACCCTGCAACCCGCGCGGGATCGGACGGTCGCCGGTCGCGACGAACACTGGCCGGCCTGCCACACGAATCACCCGTTCGGCCGTCGAGCCGATCACGGATTCGGTCAGACCCCTGCTATCGATCGAGCGAGGCCCGCTCGAGCCGTATGGGCCGACCGTGATCAGAAAAGACCCGCGCTCCTCCGCGAGCTCGGGAATGATGCGCCAGGGCCGCCCGCGCACGACGAACGCCTCGCACTCGACGCCCGCCGCCGCACACCGATGTTGCTCTTTTCGAAGCTCGGCCTCGAGCGCTTGCTCGTACCGGGTCGTGTCCTCTTTCGCGGCCTCCGCCGCCGCCTGGAGCTCACTCGACTCGGGCCACCAGGAATCGGCATCATCGAGAACGTGTACGAGGTCCAAACGCACACCGAACGCCTGGGCCGCAGCGATTGCGAGATCGACTGTGCGGGGCCCGGACGAGCTGAGATCGGTGCCACAAAGAATGCTCGCTCCTGCCATGAAGGGAAGCATAGACCAAGGCGTTGGAGGCGCACATAGTCAGCGCTACGATGGGGTCGACCCCATGCCGCAGACGCCAATTTACATGGACCATCACGCCACCACCCCGGTGGATGAGCGGGTCTTGGAAGCGATGCTCCCCTATTTCGGCGTTCGCTTCGGCAATGCCGCCAGTCGGGTCCACGCACACGGCAAGGTGGCGAGGCAAGCCGTGGAAGCCGCCCGCGGAGAGGTCGCCCAGCTGATCGGTGGCAGCCCGGACGAGCTGGTGTTCACCTCGGGCGCCACGGAGAGTGACAACCTCGCCATCACCGGTCTCGCGCGTGGGCGCGCGTCCGAAGGGCGGCACATCGTGACGCTGCGGACGGAACACAAAGCCGTGCTCGACAGCTGCAGCGCGCTCGAGCGGGATGGCTGGCGCGTCACGCGACTCGATGTCGACGAACGCGGATTGGTTGCACCCGAGGCCGTCGCCGAGGCGCTCTCCGACGAAACGGTGATGGTGAGCGTCATGCTGGCCAACAACGAGGTCGGCGTGGCCCAGGACCTCGCCGCGATCGGCGCATTGACGCGCCCGCGGAACATCACGTTTCATTGCGACGCCGCGCAAGGCCTCGGCTACCTGCCCCTCTCGGTGGCCGAGATGAACATCGACCTGGCGAGCATCTCCGGGCACAAGCTCTATGGCCCCAAGGGCGTCGGCGCTCTGTACATCGCGCGCGAGCTTCAAGCCCGTGGACTGCCGCTTCCGCAGATGCACGGAGGCGGCCACGAACGAGGATTCCGGTCGGGCACACTGAACGTGAGTGGAATCGTGGGCCTCGGCGCCGCCGCCAGGATCATGAAGCGCGAGGGTCCTGCCGAAGCGAAACGCATCGCCCGGCTCCGGGACTCCCTGCAGGCGCGGCTGACCGACTCGATAGACGAGGTGCGCGTCAACGGCGCCGGTGCGCCCCGTCACCCTGGGAATCTCAACGTGTCGTTCGGCTACGTCGACGGTGCGGCATTGCTGCTCCGTTTGTGCGACGTGGTGTCGGTGTCGAGCGGGGCTGCGTGCAGCAGCGCAGAAGCGGGACCCAGCTACGTGCTCGAAGCGATGGGGCTGCCGCCCGATTGGGGCGCTGCGTCGATTCGTTTCGGCCTCGGACGACATTCGACGGAACCCGAGGTCGAGAGGGTGGCCGAAGCGGTCGTCGCCACCGTCGAGGAGCTGCGCGGCCGCTCGCCCCTCTGGGCCGCCAGGAAGAGCGGAAAGGCGATCGACTGGTAGCCGAGCGCAGGGTGGCGAGATCCCGGCTCACGCCTTACATAGAGGGAGATGAGCAACCCGGACGGCATCACCCTCACACCAAGGGCCATCGAAATGGGGAAGCAGAAAGTCGCCAACGCCGACACACCGGTCGAAGGTCTGCGGTTGGGCATCAAAGGCGGCGGCTGCTCGGGCTATTACTACGTGTACGATTTCGCGACGAAGATCCGGCCGCAAAAGGATCTCGTATTCGACTTCGACGGCCTGACGGTCGTGGTCGACAAGCGCAGCATCGAGTTTCTCAAGGGCGCCGTTCTCGATTGGGAGCAGGGCCTCATGAGCTACGGCTTCAAGTGGTTGAACCCGAATGCCACGGGCGACTGCGGCTGCGGCCAGTCGTTCGAAGTCGGCTAGAAGCCTTCTTCGCGAGGCACCGGAATCGGATTCGGGAGATCGACGTAACGCTGGAGATCTTCCGGACTGCAGTCCGCCGGAAGCAAGTCCGGAGTCGCAAGCTCGACCGAGCGGCAGCAACGATCGAAAGCAGGCTCGGGTCCCGATTGCGCGCCTCCGTCGGCACAGGGATCCGGCACCGGCAGCTCAACGGGCGCGATGGTGTCGGCAATCCGCGCCCGGATGCCTTGGAAGCTGAAAGCCACGCTGCTCGCCGTGCATTGCTCGTCCGGATTTCCGAGGTCCGGATCGATCCGGAGGTCGAGATTGTCGGTAAGGAGGCTCGTCACGGTACCGCGGAAGGCGTCGTCGCAGATCCCAAGCGGCGTGAGCGTAGCCACGAGGTCGCCAGCCGAAAAGCGCCCTGCGAGTAGGCCTTTTTCGAGCGTTCGACCGTCCTCGCTGATGTCGGCAAGGAGATAGCCGTCGAGCGACAACCAGAAGCTCCCTGGGCCGGTCAGAAATACGAATGTCGTCGCGGTGTCCACCGGCAGGACGACCCGGCCACCGCTGATGTAGGCGTCGGTCTTCCAAACCAACGGATGCCGAATGTCACCCGCGACGAGGCTACCCGGATCGACGTAGAACAGGTCTTCACCGTCCCAGGCCGGGGGCGGGGCTTCCGCGCGCGAGCCGGGCAACATCAGGGTCGCGCCGCTGGGTCCGCCCCATTCGAAAGCGCTAACATCGTCGGCCGAGGTTCCGTCCACGGCGGAGACCACCGAAACGTCGACCTTGGCGTCGTTGGGCGTTCCGTTCCATTCGCGCAGACGAAGCAAGACGGTCCCGAAACCGAGGCCCTGGTTCAACGCGATGTTGTCCTCGAGGCAGGAAATGAGGCCAACCACGGTCGGGAGCACGTGTTGGCCGAACGAGTTGTCGATGCCGTTGTCCCCGTCGAGCGTGGGTTGCCCGTCGGCGGCGACGCACTCCGCAGGATCGTTGACCGACGCCGTATTGATCCCATCGAGGTCGAGGCCGAATCGCCGCCATCGATCGCCCGATTGTTCGAGCGAGATGTTGCGCAACGCGAAGATCGCCTCCACGTCGTCGCTCGCCTTGCTCGTGCCTTCGGGCGGCCGGTCGGGAACGCCGGCGAGCCCCTGGTTCACCAGGTTCGGGTCATAGACGCTGCAGGCGGCCGAGCCGAACAGCAGGAGCATCAGCGTGAGTGGGCGTTTCATCATTCCGGCGCAGCCGAGAAGGCCGTGAATACCGTAATAGCATAATATAACAGTATAGAAGGACTGCAACGCGCTGTGATCTAGCTCACAAATTTATCCCTGGAGACCCGGCGCGGCCTTCGGGGGTGGCCGGCGCGACCACCAGGCGGCGCATGCGCTCCCGATGATGCAATGGGTGATCGCCGAGATCGCGCTCGGAATCGCGGTGAGCGGATTGGCGAAGTGCGCCTGCGCGAGGACGGCGCCGAGGCCCGAGTTCTGCATGCCTACCTCGATGGCCGTGGTGCGCGCAACGCTTGGGTCACGTGAGCCCCAGGAGGCGAGCAGGTAGCCCATGATGAACCCGAGCATGTGCGTGGTGACGACTGCGCCAAGCAGAGAGAAACCGGAGTCGAGCACCGCGTCCTTCTGCGCCCCGAGGATCGCTGCCACGATGGCGACGATCATGAGCACGGCGGCCGCAGGGGCGAACGGCAAGATTCGTTCGGTGAGACGCGGCAGATAGTGTCTCAGAAACAAACCGACCGCGACGGGGAGCAAGACCACCTTGGCCGTGCTGAGAAAGAGGCCCCAGCCATCGACGTCCACCCGGCTCCCGACGATCCAGGTGGTGAGCAACGGCGTACAGAGCGCGGCTAGCATGGTGGAGAACGCGGTCATCGAGACCGAAAGCGCCACATCGGCCTTTGCCAAATACGCGATCACGTTCGAGGCAGTGCCTCCGGGACAGCAGCAGACGAGCACCAGCCCGACCGCAAATGGGGTCGGAAGCGCGAACAAGTGGCCGATCGTCCAGCCGAGCGTCGGCATCACCGTGTACTGGAGGAGCACCCCCCAGCCGATCGGTGCCGGGGTCCGCAACACGCGTGAGAAATCCGCGAGCTCGAGCGTGAGCCCCATACCCAGCATGATGATCTGCAGACCCGGCGTGATGAGGCCGAGCTCCAGGAACCACGTGAAGAGCGGCGGATGAAGGAGCGCGGCGACACCGCCGAGGGTCACCCACAGAGGAAACAGCCGAACGAACGCCGTCATGCAGCGGCGATGTAGCACAGGGCCCTCGCGACGCGGGACGGATACCCTCTTCCGTGCTAGGAATCGCGGTCTCATGTTCCGCCCACCCACCGACGACGTCCGAATCGACGACATCCGTCCGCTGATTCCGCCTGCGATCCTCATGGAGGAGATTCATCCCGGTGAGGAGGCGATTGCGCGCGTCGCGGATGCACGCCGCCAGATCAGCGACATCGTGCACGGAAAAGACGACCGGGTTTTGGTGGTGGTCGGGCCCTGCTCCATTCACGACCCGAAGGCCGCGCTCGACTACGCCAGCCGCCTGAAGACGATTGGCGACGAGCTCGCCGACGACCTCTTCGTCGTCATGCGCACGTACTTCGAAAAGCCGCGCACCACGGTTGGGTGGAAAGGGCTGATCAACGACCCCAACCTCGATGGCAGCTTCGACATCAACCATGGGCTTCGCGTGGCGCGCGGTCTGTTGAGCACGCTCGCCGAGATGGGCCTTCCGACCGGCACCGAGTTTCTCGACCCGATTTCGCCACAGTTCGTCGCGGACCTCGTGTCTTGGGGTGCGATTGGCGCGCGGACCACGGAAAGCCAGGTCCATCGTGAGCTTGCCAGCGGCCTATCGATGCCCGTCGGGTTCAAGAACGGCACCCGGGGGACGATCATCATCGCTGTCGAAGCGGTACGTGCCGCGCGACATCCGCACCACTTCCTCTCGGTGACCAAGCAGGGCCTCACGGCGATCGTCGCGACCAAAGGCAACTTGGATTGCCACGTCATTCTTCGCGGCGGGTCCGGAAAGCCGAACTATGCGCCCGAACGCGTCCAGGAGACGGTCGAGATGCTCGAGTCCGCGGGGCTCGAAGGCAGGGTGATGGTCGATTGCAGCCACGCGAACAGTGGAAAGAGTCACGAGCAACAGGTGGTCGTCGCGAACGCGGTCGCAGAGCAGATAGCCCAAGGGAGCAAGAGCATCTTCGGGGTCATGCTCGAGAGCTTCATCGTCGGCGGCCGCCAGGACAGCGGCGCCAGCCAGGAGCTCACATACGGACAAAGCATCACCGACGCGTGCATGAGCTGGGAGGCGACCGTACCGGTGCTCCATGGCTTCGCCGATGCGGTACGCAAGCGTCGTAGTGCGGGCGCCTGAGGCCCGGTCCGCCCGATCAGAAGAGCGGCTCTGGCGTAGGAACCGGGATGTCGATCGTGGGCGGGAGCGCATCGAAGCGCGCCGCTTTGTCGAGGGTCGCCGACGTGTTGCAGGTCTCGAGGCGACTCCGGCCCTCGAGCCACTCGCTCGGACAGCAGCGGTCGACCTCGACGGGCTGCGAGCTTTCGCAAGGCTGAAGCTTGGGGCGCGAAAATGCGGCGAGCCCCGCAACACGTCCAGCGACCCCGTTGAAGGTGACGCCGAGGCTGAACGCGTCACACTCCATGCCGATGCCATCGTCACTCGGCGAGCTGTGAATGTCGGCAAACTGTCCGAAGAGTGTTTCGATGACGCTTGCGTTGATGTCGCACATGCCAATGTCCGGCGTCGCGGCCCCGAGCTTCTCGATGCTGAACCGCCCGGCAAAGAGACCTCGCTCGAGCCGCTGGTGGTCTTCGCTGATGTCCCCGATCAGAAATCCGCCGTTGACGACGACCGTCATCCAGCCGTCGCTCGTCATGCTCCCGTCGCCCGCGATGAGCTTGAACTCAGTATTGTCCAGCAGCGGAACGACGAGCCGCCCGGCGGCGATGTATCCATCGACCTGCACGAGCTTGGGTCGGTCGAGCAGGGGAGCGCCGGACTCGCCCAGCTGAAAGTCGACCGGATCGAGAAACCACGCGTCCTCGAAGGCCCATCCGGGATCGGGCGCCGGAGTGCCCTGCGGGCCATCGAGGTACACGAGGTTGAGGGGGTCGCTCGCGCGAAAGCCAACCAGCGAGGGGTCTTCGCTCGTCCCGTCCACCGCGGTCGTGAGAACGGCTGTCACGCTCGCGTCGTTCCGCTGCCCGTTCCAATCGCGGACCCATAAGACGATCGTTCCGACCCCGCGGCCCTGGGTCATTGCGATGTTGTCCTCCAAACATGGAAGCGCGCTCCCGACCGTCGGCAGCAAGTGGGCCCCGAGTGAGTTGTCGATCCCTCTTCGTCCATCGACGACTGGCTGGCCAATGATGCGACCGTCTTTGGAGCGCGGCGCACACGTGGCGTCGTCGCGGCTGCTCGTCACGGTCGCGTCGAGGTCCATCCCAGTCCGAGCCGCCATCTCCGCCGACTGCCGGATGAAGACGTCCTTGAGACCGAAGACCAGAGTCTGTGAATCCGCCGGCGAGCTCGTCCCTGGGGGCGGTCTGCCCGGAACACCCGCGTTGCCTTCGGCGATCAGCGAGGCATCATAGACACTGCATGCCGCCGCGAGCGCAAGGGCGACGAGCCCCACTGCACAGCACCCCGACGGCATGGCGTGCGCCTCCCTCCACACGCGTCCAGAGTAGCAACCAGCCGAGGGGACCCAAAAATAGCGCTAGGCGGAGGGCGCCATCGTCCGAATGAACAGCTCGACCATCTCCCAGGGAAGGTTCGCGGGGAGGTTGAGAATGGGTAGGTCGATTCCGTACTCCCGCCGGCGCTTCAGCTCCTCGATGCAGTATTGTGGGTCGCCCGCAATGGTGAGCGCCTCGATCATCGCGTCGCTGACCGCGTCTGGCGCCTGCGAGCGCGTCTGCCGGTCCTTGTAGAGCTCGTCGACTCGCTTGCATTCGTCGGCGTAGCCGAAGCCGCTGAGGAGCTCCTTGTAGTAGTCTCCCATCCCACCGATGTAGAACGAGATGATCTGCCGTGCCTCGCGAACCCCCGCGTCACCGAGCGGGATGACGGTCGTGAACGGTGCGGTCGTGATCTCGCCCGGATTACGGCCCGCCTTGGCGGCGCCCTCGGCGATCCACGCGTGCCCCTGATCGAGCTTCGTGTACGGCCAGAATGTCGGAATCCATCCATCTGCGAGCTCACCGATCGAAGTGATGGATTTCTGCTTCAGCGCAGCCACGTAGATCGGAACGTCCGCGCGCAGCGGCTGCATTGCGAGATTGAACGGACGATACTCGTGGAGCTTGGCGCCGCTTTCGTTCAGCCGTCGACCGGAGAGCAGTGCCTTCGTCACGCGAATGACGTCCCGCAGTTGCGTGAGCGGTTTGTCGAACTCACGCGCGTGGAAACCTTCGATCACACGCTTACCGCTCGTCCCCACGCCCAGCAGCAGCCGCCCCTCGCTGATTTCGTCGACTGTCGCCGCGTTCATCGCGAGCAAGCCGGGGGAGCGGCTGAAACAGTTGACGATGCCCGTGCCGAGCTTGATCTGCTTCGTGTGAACGGCGATCTCGGTGAGCAGTGAAAAGACCTCGTACCCCCAGGCTTCGGGAATCCAAAACGAATCGTAACCGAGCTCGTCGGCGAGAATCGCTGCCTTGAGGTAGAGCTTGCGGTCGTAGTTTTTCCAGAACGGCAGAAGCCCGGTTCGTGCGGTCATCAGAACCTCCGATAGCCGGAGTAGGACGTTTGAGGGGGCGTTTCAAGAGTCAGCGCGCCCTTGACAGTGTCGGCCGCTTCGTGACACCTGAGCGAGCGATGAGCGCGCCGATGTGTATCCCGCTGGAGGCGGTGACCCACGAGGCAGTCGGGGGAAAAGCCGCGGGATTGGTTCGGCTGCTGCGCTTCGGTTTCGCCATTCCCGCCGGCTTCGTGATCGTCGGGGCCACCGAGACGGAGCTGCCGCCAGACCTCGAGGCGCACTACGCCCGCATCGGGGCGGGCAAGGTTGCGGTCCGCTCTTCCGCGCTCGGGGAAGACTCGAGTCGCGCGTCCTTTGCGGGCCAGTACGAGACGCGGCTAAACGTGGAAGGAGCGGATGCGCTGGCCACGGCCATTCGCGAATGCATCGGCTCGCTGAGAAACGCAAGGGCGACCGCGTACCGAGACGAGAAGATCGGGGCTGGCGACGTCCGAATGAACGTCGTCGTGCAGCAGATGGTCGACGCCCGCGCTGCCGGCGTGCTCTTCACCGCGAACCCCATGAATGCGCGCCGCGACCAGGTGGTCGTCGATGCAGTGCGGGGGCTCGGCGAGGCGCTCGTGAGCGGGCATGCGACACCGGACCATTGGGTTCTCGACCGCCATGGCGTCGTGGCGCAGAGCGAAATCCAGGGAGGCGAGCCCGTCTTGAGCGACGCCGAGCGCACGCTGTTGGTGCAAGAGGCGCTCCGGGCCGAAGCCCACTTCGACACACCGATCGACATGGAATGGGCGATCGATCGGGAGGGTCGTGTGCGGTGGCTTCAAGCGAGGCCGATCACGGAATTGCCAGCGGACCCGAACGAGCTCGACACGACGCCCGACCCGGCACACGTCTACACCTGGGCAAACATCGGAGAGATGATGCCAGGTGCGGTTACGCCACTCACGTATTCCATCACGGGGCGCGGCATCGACATCGGCATGCAACACGCTTATCGCCGTTCCGGCGTCAGCGTGCCGCCAGGCGATGGAATTCGGTACGTCGGAATGTATTTCGGGCACTTGTTTCTGAATCTGACGACACTCTCCGAGATCGCTGCGGACGTCGCCGGCTCGACGAAGGCGCAGATGTGCATGGCACTCTGCGGCCGCGACATCGAGGAGATCCCCGAACCGAAACCGTCGTCGAAGCTCAAGCGCGCATTCAATGGCACGCGCTACTTCTACCAACTCGCCTCCGCCGCGAAGCATCGGCGAGACATGGACGCGCTGTTGGCAAACCTGAGGCTTCCCAGGTCTGGATCCGCGGAATCGCTCTACCGAACCCTCGACGAAAACCTGCCGAAAGTGTGGAAGGCGTACGAGCTTCACTTGCTGTCGTCTTCGTCCTCGGGCGCGCTGAGCCCGATCCTGCTCGGAATCCTGGCGAAGGGAGCGGAGCCCACCCAGGAACACCATGCCGCGGTCGCCGAGATGTTGGCCGGCGCCAAGGATGTAGAGAGCGCCGACATCGCGGAAGGGGTCGAACGGGTGATCGACGCGTTGTCGGATAACCCCGAGGCCGAAATTTCGTTTGCCTCGGTAGACGTCGAGGCAGCGCTCGAGTGGCTGCGATCACCGGCAAGTGGCGAGGCCGGACTGGAGCTCGAACGCTACCTACGACGCCACGGTCACCGCGCAGTGAGGGAGCTCGAGCTTCGCCAGCGCGGTTGGGGCGTGGACCCGGCCCCGCTCGTCGCGTCCCTTCAATCGGGGTTTCGTGCAAAGCTCGAGCACCGTACGCAAGCGCGTCCGAAGCCGAGAGCGCGGCCTGCCGATCACCGTGTCCTGCGAAGGCTGCTCCCGCTTGCGCACGCTGCCATTCGATGTCGCGAGCACACCAAGTCGGCCTTGGTGGCGGTGACGACCGAGTTCAAACACGCCTATCGAGCGCTCGGTGCCGCCATGGCGGTCGAAGGTCACTTGCCGGACGAGGACGCGGTCTTCTTCCTCACCCACGACGAGCTCGGCGAGCTTCTTTCGGGCCGCTCCGATCTCGCGGCGCTGGCCGCGGATCGACGGAAAGTCATCGACTACCAGATGCCGCTGCACTTCCCACAGGTGTTCCGCGACCGACCCGAACCGTTGCAGATGTCCGCGGTCGAAGACGACGGTGGTGCGCTCGTCGGAAAGCCGGTGAGCCGGGGCAAGGTGACGGGCCGCGCGCGGGTCGTCGAGACCCTCGAAGAAGCGGCCGCGCTACAGGCGGGCGAGATCCTCATCGCACCGATCACGGACGTCGGATGGACGCCCTACTTCAGCCTCATCGCGGGGCTCGCAACCGACGTTGGAAGCGCAGTGTCTCATGGCGCCGTCGTTGCGCGAGAGTATGGTCTGCCCGCCGTCGTGAACCTTCGGGTTGCCACATCGCGTTTTCGCACTGGCGATCTCGTGACGCTCGACGGAGACCGCGGCACACTGAGCCTCGCGTAGCCGCTTGGGCTCTTGACTTCCAAGGGCAATATGCGATCCGCAAGGCCCTAAGGAGCTCATCATGGTCGCTACGATCGGACTCACGGGGTTGCGTCCCGACCCGGCGCGCGCGCCGGAAATCACATCTCCGCCATACGACGTCATCAAGCCGGGGACGCCGTTGGAGAAGCTACTCTCGCAGCAGGCGAGCTCGCTCTATCACATCATTCTCGGCGACCAGCCTGCGGCGGCGCGTGACCGAATGGTCGAGGACGGTTTGCTCATCGAGGACCCGCAGCCGGCGTACTACGTGTACGAGCAGAGCTGGGACGGCGGCCAGCGCACCGGCGTATTCGTCGCGGCCGAGGTCTCGCCGTACGCCGACAAGCAGATCATTCGTCACGAAAAAACGTTCGACGACAAAGTCAAAGGCCGCCTCGCCATGAGCCGGGCAACGGGGCTGCAGACCGGTCCGGTGTTCGTGCTGACACGCGCGTCGATCGCCGGAGCGCTGGAGCAGGCCAAACGGGAGGCTGCTCCCATTTACGACTTCACGAGCGAGTTCGGCGGCTTCAGCGAGCTCGAGGGCATCGAGAACAAAGTCTGGCGCGTCCCGGAGGCGACCGAAACCGGGCGGGCCATTCAGGCTGCGCTCCGTAGCGAGCCGCTCTACATCGCGGACGGGCATCACCGTTACCACGCAAGCCTCCTGAACGAGCAGAGCCACTTCCTCTGCTACGTGACCGAGGAAGCCGTGATCCAAGCGTACAACCGGGTAATCAATGGCGTGCGTCCGTTTTCGAAGATCGCGGGCGAGCTCGCGTTGAAACCCGTCGATTCATTCCGAACCCCGCCAAAACACAGCTTCTGCATCTACACGAAGGAGGGCTGCTGGGAGCTCGATGCGCAGCAGGTTCCGGACGACGTCGTCGGGCGCCTGGACTGCGCGATTCTGGAGCGCGAGCTCTACCCCAAGCTAGGCCTGACGCACGACATGATCGTCGACCCGAACCACTTCGACTACTACTCCGAGTCGGCGCTCGAGGACATGAAGGCCGCCGTGGACCGGGGCGACTACGACATGGCCGTCGCTCTTCATCCGGTGAGCCTGGACGAGCTCATGGCTGTCGCTGATGCGGGCCTCGAAAACCCCGACATCGTCATGCCTGAAAAGAGCACGTTCTTTCAACCCAAGATCCTCTCGGGCTTGTTCCTCTACCGCTACTCGACGCGATGAGCGCGCTCCCTCAATACGGAAGACACCTCCATCCGACCGCCCGAATGCGCGCGGTGGTGATCGACCGATACGGAGGTCCGGAGGTCCTACGTCTGGCTACGGTGCCGCGACCGGTGCCGACCCGCGGCCAGGTGCTCGTCCGGACTCGCTTCATCGGAGTGAATCCCAAGGACGTCATCGTGCGCAAGGGCAAGTTTAAGATCGCAACGGGCAAGAAGTTCCCGCTGATCGTCGGCCACGACATCGCCGGCGAAGTGGTCGAGACGGGCCGCGGCGTAGACCTCGCCGAGGGTGATCTCGTCTACGGGATGATCAACGATTTCGCGGGACGCGGGTACGCAGAGTACGCCGCCGTCGACTGCCAGCAAATCGCGCATGCGCCGACCTCGATCGGCCTCGACATCGCGGCGGCGGTGCCTCTCGCGGCGCAAACCGCGCTGCAAGCGCTTCGCGACGACGCGCAGCTGCAGCCCGGGCAGAGTGTCATGATCAATGGCGCCTCGGGCGGGGTCGGTGTTTTCGCCGTGCAGATTGCGAAGCTCTTGGGTGCTCGTGTGACGGCGGTCTGCAGCCGCCGAAACACCGAGATGGTGAAAGATTTGGGCGCCGATCAAGTCGTCGACTACGGCCAAGTCGAGCTCGTGAATCTCGAGGATCACTTCGACGTGATTTTCGACGTGTTTGGCAACTATCGCTTCGAGAAGCTCAACCACCTGCTGACGCCTCGCGGTACGTATGTCCATACGATTCCGAGCGCCCGCATCTTCCAAGACGTGGCTCGGACGTTCGTGCGGCGCCAGAAGGCCAAGTTGGTGATCGTCAAGTCACGACGGCGCGACCTCGACTGGCTTCGCCAGCACATCGATGGAGGGCGCCTCCGCGTCGTCGTCGATCGATCGTTTGCTCTCGAAGACGTCGCCGAGGCGCACCGATACATGGAAACCAAGCGCGCCAGGGGCAAGGTCGTCCTGGCCGTGGACTAGGAGGAAGCGATGCGCTTCGACATTCTGTTCTCTGCCCTCACCCTCGCCGTCAGCTTGGCGAGCGCGAGCGCGCATGCGGACGAAGGCTTCAGGACCGTCGACTTCAAGACCGCCGGCGGCATCCGCGCCCGCGCCGACGTCTACGATTCCGCTCCGGCGTCGGCTACCTGGATCGTGTTGTTTCACCAGGCAGGATGGAGCCGCGGCGAGTATCGCGAGATCGCGCCCGTGCTCGTGAAAAAGGGCTACCGCGTCATGGCGGTGGACCAGCGGTCCGGGCGAGCGGTCAAGGGCGTGACGAACGAGACACACCGGCGCGCCGAGAAGAAGAAGCTCTCGACCGGTTACCTCGACGCGTACCCGGACCTCGAAGCCGCGCTCCTCTACGCACGCAGAGAGCTAGGGGCCCGAAGAGTGGTCGTCTGGGGTAGCTCGTATTCGGCGTCACTCGTCTTGCGGTTGGCCGCAGAGCACGCGGACGACGTTCACGCGGTGATGTCGTTTTCGCCTGGTGAGTACTTCGAGCCCCAAGGTGCGCGCTACGTCAGTGCTTTCGCCGGACGCGTGAGACAACCTTTGTTCGTGACTTCGTCCAAAAGCGAACGAGCGCAGGTCGAACCGATTTTCGATGCATCGCCCTCCGAGAAGAAGATCCTCTTCACTCCGGCATCGCGCGGTCAGCATGGCTCGCGTGCGCTCTGGGCGCGCTGGCCAGACAACGATGTATATTGGGCGGCGGTCAACGGCTTCCTCGAATCGTACGCACCACCGAAGCCCCCGGCCGACTGATTGTTGGAAAGGTGGCAGGGCTGCGCTAAAGGGATTCCCCGTGAGCGCGACGCCCGGCCATCGTATCCCGGACGCGGCACGAGCACGCCGCGTCGGGCGAGAGCTCGCTGCGGACCTCGACCTGACGGCCAAGCTCCAACCGTACGAGGCATATCGGTGGCGAGCCGACGACGCCCCGCACCCGACGCTGCAGCTGGACGACGTCTCCGCGATCCCCTTTCTCGTCGACATCGCGGGGGTGGAAGAATATCAACACCGGGGGCGGCTTCGTGCGGGCGACGGCGACGTCTACGTCACCGTGACGCAAGAGGCAGACGACTACGAGGCCTACTGTCGCGAGCGCCTCCACATGGGCGCTCCCACGCATCTGGTGGCCGATCCGGTGGGCCCGCCGATCGCCGTGGCGCGGGCATGCACGGCCGGGCCCACACACGCGAGGCTCGTGGAGATCGCCCGTGACGCGCGCGGCATGATGATCCACCCCTACATGGGCATCGAGGACGTTTGGGAGCTCGCCGCCATGCTCAGTGTAGACAGCCGCGCACCCGTGCACGTGCTGGCTCCCCCGCCACCGGTGACTTGGATCGCCAACGACAAAGCAGCGTTCGACGAGCTGGTCGCGCGCGTGCTCGGACGCGAAGCGCTGGTCGAGACGCGCATCGCACGTGACGTGGAAGGCATCGAAGCGAACCTCCGCGCGATCGCCAATCACCACGAACGGGTCGGGTTGAAGCGAACACGTTGCGCGTCGGCCATGGGCAACGCGGTGTTCATGGCCGGTGACGTCAGCTCCGAACGCGACGCGGCGCGTGCGGTGCAGGAGTTTCTTCGACGAACCGAGTGGCCCGAAGGCGAGGAAGTCCTCGCTGTCGCTTGGCTCGACACCGACTTGTCGCCGTCCACACAGCTCTGGATCCCTCCGATGGGCCGCGGAGAGCCGCGCCTCGACGGCATCTACGAGCAAATCCTGACTGGCGAGGAGAAGGTCTTCGTCGGAAGCCGTCCCTCCACCCTGCCCGACACCGTGAACGAAGAGCTCGGAGCCAGTGCCCTGATGATTGGCGCCGCCCTGCAGGAGCTCGGGTACGTCGGGCGCTGCTCGTTCGATCATCTGGTCACCGGCGACGTCGAGCGCGACTTCCAGGTCGTCTTCACGGAATGCAACGGACGCTGGGGCGGGACTAGCACGCCCATGAGCCTGCTCGACCGTTTGCTACGGGGTCCGCGGCCCGCGTATCGCGCCCAAGACGTGGTGTATCCGGGCCTCGTCGGCGCCCGGCTTGCCGATCTCTTGGCAAGGGTCGGTGACGCGGCGTTCGACGCCGATTCGCGCCGAGGCCGTTTCATCTTCTACAACGTTGGGCCGCTGGCCGGGCACGGGAAGCTCGACGTCATCTCCATCGGCGTCGACCAAGACGACGCCGAGCGCGGCATGCTGGAGATTTTGCCAGAGCTCTTGGGGCTCTGAAACGCGTTCTTGCCGCCCCTCGGGCCTTGCGCCTATGGTCCTCGCATGAACGGCAACGCCCCCTCCGCGCGGCACATTCGATTGATACGCCTGGTCTGCTTCTTGTTCGCAGCGAGCTCGTTCATCTTGGGCGGCTGGATGATGATCGACCCGACATCGGCTTGGGGGTCGATGGGCATCGACGTGGGCCCGCACCCAGTCGCCGCTGCAATCTATGGCGGCGCCATCATGGGTGAGGGTGCGATGTTTGCGCTCGGCGCGCTCTGGCCCGTTCGCTATCTCGTATTCCTACAGTACCTCGTTCTCTACAAGTCCTTTGCCTGCCTTGCCGGCAGTGCGGTCTTGCTACGGATGGATCCGGCACCGCTAGGAGGTTGGATGGTGATCGCCGGCTGGGCCTTTGCGGGTATCACCGCAGCGCTGATCTTCCCTTGGAGGCAGTGGAGCGCGATCGAGGAATGGTATGGGGCGCAGTGACGGAGCCTTAGTCAAAGAAATCGGCCCGCTCCGGCGGATGCTACCGTCCCTGATGCCATCGCGAAACGGGGCGGTCGTGTACTACGAGCAGCAGCTCGACCTCAGCAAGACCCTCTCCTGGCTCGCGGCGCGCACACCGAGCATTACGCTTTACGAGCTTGCGATTGCCGCGTTGGTACGCGTGTGGGCCGAGCGGCCCCAGCTCAATCGCTTCGTAGCGGGCGGCAAGCTCTACCAACGCGACGAAATCGCGTTTTCGATCTCCGTCAAAAAGTCGCTCGACGAAAACGCGCCACTGACGTCGATCAAAGCAGTGTTCGACCCGAAAGACACGATCGAGGACACGTGCCGCAGAGTCGAAGAGCTGATTGAAATTGGAAAAGACAGGAAGCGGGAAACCGACTCCGAAAAGGAAATGCGCTTCGTCACCAAGCTTCCGATCTTCCTGATCCGCTGGTTGGTCGCGATCCAGCGCGTGTTCGATTGGTATGGACTCCTGCCGCGTTTCATGACGAGGAACGACCCGCTGTACTCCAGCGCTTACGTGGTCAATCTCGGAAGCGTCGGTCTCGAGGCCGCGTACCACCACCTCTACGAGTACGGGAACATCCCCTTTTTCGTCGTTCTCGGGAAGGTGAAGAAGGCGCCCGTCGTGACCGTCGAGGGCGAGCTCGCTCCGCGCGACGTGATCAACATCCGCTACACGTTCGACGAGCGCATCACCGATGGCTTTTATACCTCCACCGCCCTCGAGCGCTTTCGGGAATACATGGAGGATCCCGAGCTGCTCGAACGCGCGAAGCCCTGAGTACAAACCGTGACCGCTCGGTGCTAGAGTTCAGGCTCCATGTGGCAGTGGTTGCATGAAATCTACACCGAGCCGCTCTTCTGGCTTTTCCCCGTCGCCGGAACGCTCATCAGCTTCGTGGCGTTTCTGGCCTTCGCCCTGCCCTTCACGCTGCTCGCATGGAAGCAACCGGCCTGGGCAGAGCCATATCGGATTCAGGCGCGCAAAACCGGTCGGCGCTCGATCGTCCGCCCGGCGTTCTGGCACGTGTTTAGGAACAACGGAATCATGGCCATCATCACGCTCGCGTCATGGCCGCTGCTGCGTCTGACGAACGTGCATGCTGGCCCGTTGCCGGCCTGGTGGGTGATTGTCCTGCAGCTTTTGTTCTTCATCTTGCTGGACGATTTCTTGTTCTACTGGATGCACCGAAGCCTTCATGAGAGCAAATGGCTCTTCAAGAAGATCCACTCGACACATCACCGGATCATGACGCCATGGGCGATTACGGGGAACTACATGCACCCGGTGGAGTTCATTCTCACGGGCTTGGTCATGCTCGTCGGCCCGTTGTTGGTCGGCGCGCACGTCGTGACGCTTTACATCTGGATCGTGCTGCGCCAATGGGAAGCGGCCGAAGGTCACGCGGGCTACGACTTCCCCTGGAGCCCCACGCACCTCATGCCGTTCAGCGACGGCGCGACCCACCACGACTACCACCACGCCAAGGTCAAAGGAAACTACGCCGGCTTCTTTCCGTGGACCGACGCCGCGTTCGGAACCCTGTGCGACGGCTACGCCGAGCACTTGGCGCGGCGAAAGAACAAGCCAACGGCTTAACAAGGGGACACGCAGCCCCCCGAGAACCGCCCTGTTTCCAGTAGCTTCGCGACCCAACTGCGCACCTTCCCATTCACACTCCTCGGGTTGATGCTCCGGCTGCTAGAGCGCGTGTTATAGGGTGGAAGTGCTCGAAAGGAATGCGTTTTTGGACGGGCTGCGTGTCCCTAGCCTTTGCGCTTCTTGATTTCCAATGCCGCTTTGAGGCCCTTTTCGCGGATCACCTTCAGCTTGAGGCCGGTCTCGGTGAGCTTGAAGAAGCGCTTGCCGTACTTGCGAAGCTTGCGTTTGTCGATCTCGAAGCCGAGACCGGGTCTGCGAAACGGCGGGAGCATCGCGTTCGCGTTCGGAATCACGGGGTCGATGATCCCTTCCCGGAATTCCGGGATCCACGAAGGCTCTTCGAGCGGATACTCGAGAGGGTGGCTGTTCTTGCGGTCCGCGAGCGCCATGTTCCAGTTCACGTAAAAGCCGATGCCGTTCGTCCAGGTGTGCGGCGAGAAGATGCGACCGTGCTCGTGACACGCATCGATGACTTGCTTGACCTGCGCCATGCCTCCGGCGAAGCAGGCGTCGGGCTGATAGATGTCGAAGCAGTCCTTCTCGAACATGATCTTGATCTCGTCCCAACCGTGGTTGAGCTCGGCACCCGCGATCTTCACCTTCGAAGCCTTCTTCAAGGCGGCGAGCCCATCGTAGTCGTGCCAGTCGAGCGGCTCCTCGAGCCACGAGATCCCATTGTCGGCGCATGCCGCTGCAAACTCGGTCGCCCGCTTCAGATCCCACTTGGGCACGCGATCGACGATCGACACGAGCCACCCCTGGTTCGCGTCGACACCTAGCGCAAAGTCGTCACCAATGCCTTTGCGAACGACCTCGATCTGCCTGATGTCTTCCGCGAGCGTCGGGCTCTTCACGCGAAGCTTCGCGGTGCGATATCCGCGCTCCATCATGCGCAAGAGCTCGTCCACGCGTTGCTCGGGCGGATGCACCTCGCCTGTCGAGAGGTACACGGGAATCGGGCGCGGCGTGCCCCCGAGGAGCTCGTACACTGGCTTGCCTTCGGCTTTGCCCTTGATGTCCCAGCACGCTGCCTCCAGCCACCAGTTGCGCCAGCCGAGAAACCCAGCTTGCTTCAGCAGGTCCTGCACCCGATCGATGTCCGTCGGATCACTGCCGAGCAGGTAACCTCCGAGCAGATCGCCGAGGCCCTGCCGCTCCTTTCCCATCGATTGCCCCGCCGCATAGCCCTCGATCCCCTCGTCGGTGACGAGCTTGGCGAGCGTGAAGCGATTGTGGGTCTGCGGATAGCCCGGGATCCACGACGGCCAGAACGTCTGCCGTAGCGGAACCGACACGTGAAAGAGCTCGATTGAAGTGATGCGCATGATCGCGGCCTACGGTCAGGGCGCCGTTGCCGGAATCTCGGGGGTGTCGATCTTGGCGATCGCGTCGTCGACGTCCTGCTGGCTGAGCTCGTGGCGATGGAGCTTGCCGGCGAAGTACGCCTCGTATGCGGACATGTCGAAGTGGCCGTGGCCGCAGAGGTTGAAGAGAATGACTTTCTTCTTGCCTTCTTCCTTCGCGCGGTTGGCTTCGCGGATGGCCGATGCGATCCCATGGTTCGCCTCGGGCGCCGGGATGATGCCCTCGGCGCGAGAGAACAGGACGCCGGCTTCGAAGCTCTCGATTTGGTCGACCGCCTCCGCCTCGATGAGGTTGTCGTGTAGGAGCTGGCTCACCAGCGCGCCGGCGCCATGGTAACGGAGCCCGCCGGCGTGAATCTTCGCCGGCACGAAGTTGTGCCCGAGCGTGTACATAGGGAGCAGCGGCGTCATGCCGATCGCGTCACCGAAATCGTAGCGGAACACTCCGCGCGTCAGCTTCGGACAAGACGTCGGCTCGGTCGCCAGGCACTTGATGTTCTTGCCCTCCACGAGGTTCAGTCGCAGGAACGGAAAGCTCAACCCGGCAAAGTTCGAGCCGCCGCCAAACGGCGCGATCACCACATCGGGAAGCTCGCCGGCCTTCTCCATCTGCGCGATCGCCTCTTGCCCGATGATCGTCTGATGCGTGAGGACGTGGTTGAGCACGCTACCCAGTGAGTACTTGGTTTCGGGATCCGTCGCGGCACGCTCGACCGCCTCTGAAATCGCGATGCCGAGGCTGCCCGGCGACTCCGGATCGCCGGCCAAGATCTTGCGACCCGCTTCGGTTCGGTCGCTCGGCGATGCGATCACCTCGGCGCCCCAAGTATTCATCATCAGCTTCCGGTAGGGCTTTTGGTCGTAGCTGATGCGGACCATGTAGACCTCGCAGCCGACCCCGAAGAGCTGGCAGGCGAAGCTCAAGGCGCTGCCCCACTGCCCGGCCCCAGTCTCGGTCGTGATCCGCTTCACGCCCTCTTGCTTGTTGTAATACGCCTGCGGAACGGCGGTGTTCGGCTTGTGCGACCCGGCGGGGCTGACGCCCTCGTACTTGTAGTAGATGTGCGCAGGGGTATCGAGGGCCTTCTCCAGGCCATACGCGCGATACATCGGCGTCGGCCGCCACTTGGTATAGATCTCCCTCACCTCGTCGGGGATCTCGATCCATCGCTCCGCGCTCACCTCCTGCTCGATGAGAGCCATCGGAAAGAGCGGCGCCAAGGCCTCGGGCCCGATGGGCTCTTGCGTGGCCGGATTGAGAGGCGGCAACGGTTTGTTCGGCATGTCGGCGACGATGTTGTACCAACGTTCTGGGATTTCATTCTCTTCGAGGGTGATCTTGGTTTGCTTCATGGCGTCGGGGAGACTACCAGCGCTTGGCGTCGTAGACGACCCCTACTCGACACGAAAGGCACAGGCTGCGCGTGACTGAACCCAACCGCCCCACCTTGCACCGGTCGTTGGGCTTTTGGGCGTTGGTTTTCTACGGTGTCGGCGACATTCTCGGCGCAGGCATCTACGCTCTGGTCGGCAAAGTGGCCGGTGTCGCCGGCGCGGCGAGCTGGGCCGCGTTCGGCGTTGCCCTCTTCGTGGCAGGTCTCACCGCGCTGAGCTACGCCGAGCTCGGCGGCCGCTTCCCACGCAGCGCCGGTGAATCCTTCTTTGCGGAGCAAGCCTTCGGTCGGCCTGGGCTCGCGTTCGTCGTCGGCTGGGTCGTGCTCTGCTCGGGCGTGCTCTCCCTTGCCACCGTCTCGGTAGCCTTCGGCGGATACATGAGCGGGCTGGTTCCGGGGCTGCCTCCCAAGGCCGTCGTCGCAGGCATCCTTCTCTTGCTCGCGGCGCTCAACTTCCGCGGCATGCGGGAGTCGTCGATGACGAACATCATCGCGACGCTCGTGGAGCTCAGCGGGCTTCTCATCGTGATCGTCGCCGGCGCCCTGTTCCTCGGAAGGTCGGCCGACCAAAGTGTGGCAGCCACGCTTCAGGCGAGCGCCGCCGTGAGTTGGACAGGCATCGCCCAGGGCGCGGCGCTCGGCTTCTTCGCGTTCATCGGTTTCGAGGACATGGTCAACGTGGCCGAAGAAGTGAAGGACCCGGGCCGCAACATGCCCCGCGCGATCCTCACGGCGCTCGTCCTCACCGGAATCGTGTACTTGGCGGTCGTCATTGTGGCCACCAGCGTGGTGGCACCAGAAATACTCGGGAGCTCCAAGGCCCCATTGCTGTTGGTCGTGCAGCATTCGACCGAGGCGATCCCCGGGGGGCTGTTCTCCCTCATCGCGCTCTTTGCCGTCGCCAACACGGGCCTCCTGAACTTCATCATGGGGTCCCGCCTCGTCTACGGAATGTCGCGGCAGGGGCTATTGCCGGAGCCCCTGGGACGCGTGCACGCCGCTCGACGCACCCCTCACTGGGCGATCCTCGCCGTATTGGGCGCGGCCCTCGTGCTCGCGCTCTCGGGCACGCTCAGCTATCTCGCGGGAACGACCAGCCTGTTGCTGCTGATGGTGTTCTTTACGGTTCACGTCTCTCTCATCGTCATCAAGCGCCGGACCGATAGCTCGATACGCACTTTTTGCGCCCCGACCGTGGTGCCATTCCTCGGCGCTCTCAGCTGCATCGCCCTGATGCCGTTCGTGCCCCGAGATTCGCTTCTCACGGCCGCGCTCATCCTGGCCCTGGGCGGGGCCATCTTCGGTGCGGGCGCGCGAAAAGGACGCTCCTAGTCGTCCTGTGGCTTCGAGGGCTTCGGCGGCGGCAGGGACGGCCTGAAGTCAGCCCCCCGCAGGGCGATAACCGTTACCGCGATGAAGAGCAGCAGTGATAGCGTGCCGATACCTTGGCCAACCGACATCGCCATCATGACCGGGATCCAGCCTTGGTCGAAGAGCGACCAGCTCATCAACGCGAGGCCGATGAGCCCGAGCACGCAGGCGTAGACCATCAGTTTCGACCGAGACGCGTTCTCGAAGAAATCCTGGAGCTTCGCGAGCGGGCTCATGTGCCCCCCGGAGCATCGCCGTGGATCGCGGTGTGCACCTCGTCACTCGATGGAGTTTCTTCCTCGGGTTTGCTAAAAGGATGCGCGTACCCATGACAGCCAGCGCTGACGCAGCTCGTCTCGCCGGAGCGCAAGTCCTCGAGAAGTCCTGCGTGGTCCTGCGTGCCGGCCCAAATTGCTCCCGTCGTGCTGTGGCACTGCATGCAGTTCTGGTTCTTGAACGGCCGGGCAATGTGGATCTTGCCGACGATTTCGTCCCGGTCGTACCACATCCACTCGGACAAGAACTTGTAGACGTGCCCCATGCCTCCGAGCTTGGTGAGCGCGTAGCCGAACATGCCGTAGTCCTTGTGGCAGACGTAGCAGCTCTTTCCGCCGAACTTGTTGGTGCGGGAGTGGATCGCGGCAAGCGAGGTGCTGTCGGGGTCGTTGGCGTCCTCGATCCACATGTCCATGGTGTGGCAGCTCCCGCAGAACCCCTGTCGCTCGGTCGCGTCGAGCCCTTCCATGTTACCGATGAGAGCGACCATGATCGGCAGCACGCCGAGGCCGAGGAACATGAGCGACATGCCGGCGAGATCGAGGCGCGGCCGACGCAGCAGATAGTAAATCATGATGCCTGCGGCGACGATGGCGCAGGAGAGTGCGATCCAAGACAGCGGCGACACGTGCATGGGAACGAACGAGAACATGGTCCAGGAGTGGGGGCCCGCGCAAGTGGGAAGATCCGGAGCGGGTATCGAAAGGCGCTCGGGCTCGCGGCGGCGTTGGCATTTTGGTGGGCCGCCGTGCAAACGCCCGCTTCCGCCCAGCCGCACACGCTCGGCGCAGAGCTCTGGGGCCAGCTCGAGCCGAACGTTGGGCTCATCGTGCTGGAGGGGTCGACTCGCAAGTACCCCTACGTCGACGCGGAAGGCTTGATCTGGGCAGGCGCGGGAACGCCTCAATTCGGCCTTCGTGACAACCAGATGACGGTCGAGGCGCTCGTACTCACGGTGAAGCTGCGCGACCCGAGGGGCATCAGCGACACCCGGCTTGGCCGCTTCATCTTGGCGACGGGCGCCGTCCGGGCGATGCACGTCGATGGTGGGCATGCGATCTTGCGCGCTCCCTCGAAGACCCATTTCGAGCTCTTCGGAGGCGTTCCGGTCGAAGGCGACGTCGACGGGCGACGGTACGACTGGGTGGCTGGCGGCCGGATCTCCCAAGGGCTCGGCAAGCTCGGCGTCATCGGTGGCAGCTACTACAACCGCTTCAACGCCGGGCAGCGCTCCGACGAGGAGGTCGGCGCGGACTTCTCATTGCGCGCGGCGCATTGGCTCGACATGGCGGCGAAATTTTCCTGGGAGCTCGTGAACCCCGGCCTCGCCGAGGTGATCGCGACGGTCTCGTCGGCGACGGCAAACGGCAAGGTCCGGGGTGAAGTCTTTGCGACCAAGCGCTCGCCGACACGGATGCTACAACAGACGTCGTTGTTTACGGTGTTGGGCGATCCGGGCACGCTGCGAACGGGCGGCAATCTCTTCTGGAGGGCCGCGCCGCGACTCGACTTCTGGCTCGAGGGCGCTGCGGCCGAAGCCCAAGACCGGTGGGGCTGGTCCGGTTATTTCCGAGCCGTCCTTCGGACCGACGACGAGGGGAACGGGAGCGTGCTCGGTGAGATTCGGCGTCAGGCGATTTCCTCGGTTTCCAACTGGACCGGTCTGCGGATCGCGGCGGTGATTCCGGTGTACGAAGGCCACGAGGAGTCCGTCGGCTTGATGCCTGAAGTCGAGATCGTCATTCCGGACGAACGCTCGGCCGAGACCGGCAAGGTTTGGCCCTGGGGGCGCTTGGCTCTTCGCTACCGGCATGACAAGGGCTGGACCGTCGCGGCGGCCGCCGAGGCGAGCTCGACCGCGGAGACCAGGGTTGACGTCCGTGCGCTCGCACGGGTCGCGTACCAGCACACCTGGCGCGGGAAGAAATGAAAAGGCTCATCGCAATCATGGGACTGATCTTGCTCGCGGGCGGCGCTGGCGCCTGCGCGAAGATGCTCGGCCTCGAGCAAGAGAAGCAAGATCACGCGTTCGAGCACCGCGCACACGTCGTACAGGGCATCAACTGCCTCGAATGTCACGCGGGCATTCAGGAAACTGGCGACACGGGACCGCTCCACTTTCCGACGACCGCCGATTGCGTGGCCTGCCACGAGGATCCGCACGACCCCGACACCTGCTCCAATTGCCACGGGCGCGCGAGAAATCGTCAGGCCGCCGAAATGGCCCGGAAACACTTGCGCTTCTCGCACGAGACGCACGTCGAGGCAGAAGCCGGCGATTGCGTGCGCTGCCACGTCAACGTCACGGTCAACTCGGATTACGTCCGCGTGAAGCATCCGACCTGCTTCAGCTGCCATCAGCACAAGGGGCAATGGGACTCACGGGACTGCGGTGGTTGTCACGTCGACCTCCCCGGCGAGATGAGCCCTCCGGAAAGCCACGTGGTTCACGACGGCAATTTCCTTCGGGAACATGGCGTGCAGGCCAACGCGCAAGGCGATCTCTGTACGAGCTGCCACACCCAGCGCCAGTGCGCCGCCTGCCATGGCGTCACCGTGCCGACGATTCCCTCCCGGTTCCGCTTCGACGAGCCGATGCGCGACACCATGCACCGTGCCAACTTCATCTCCGTGCACGACCAGCAGGCGGCGGCGGACCCCGGCCAATGCATCACCTGCCACAGCGAGCTCTTTTGCGTCGACTGCCACACCCGCCTCGGCATTTCCGGCCAGAGCGCGACTCGTGGGAGCCCACATCCGCCCGGCTGGTCCGGCCCGCCCGGCTCTGCGAACACGCACGGCCAGGCGGCGAGGCTCGACCCACTTTCCTGCGCGAGCTGCCACAGCGGGGCTGGCGAGGCGCTTTGCGTGAGCTGTCACGTCGTCGGCGGCCCCGGGGGTAATCCCCATCCGCCCGGATTTTCGAGTCGGCTCGACATGCGGAACGATCTCCCGTGCCGCCTCTGCCATCTGGGGGCGCCATGAAGCGCGCCATCGTCTTGATCGCCCTGACGACTGCCACCGCCTTCGTGGCCGGCATGCTCGTCGCCAGGCTTCCCGGGACCGTGTCACAGGTGCGCGACGCGCGGAACGCCCCTGCGCCGCGGGAAGTGCCCGCGAATTGGCCCGAGGTGCGCATGTCGCCCGGGCATTCACAGCACGTGTTCAACCAGGAGGTCGAGTGCGACGACTGCCATGATCGCTCGCTTGCGACCTTCGAGGCTCCGGATACGGGCGTTTGCACGCAATGCCACGAGGACCAGGCCGCGCTGGCGCACGTCAACCTCGATGGGTCGCCGATGGATTGCTACACCTGCCACATCTTCGGCTACGAGCCCGAGGTGTTCGGCCGTTGGCATTGCGCGCGCTGCCACGGGCCATTCCAGAGCGACGGCATGGAGGGTCTCGCCATGCACAACAGCGTGCCATGCGAGACCTGCCACAACCCGCACAAGCCCACGGCCGAGACGGTCCAAGAGTGCGACGATTGCCATGAAAAGATGAATCTCCGGCACGGCCGCGCCAAGCTCAGCGGCTCGTGTGCGGATTGCCACGGAGGGCACCAGCTCGCAAGCGAGGCCGCGTCGTGCATGAGCTGCCACGCAACCGAGCCGCCGATCGTGCCCGCTTCTGCGACATTCGGTGGCGGCCACGACTCCTGCGCCAACTGTCACAAGGCGCATTCGTTTTCGGCAGCGACCGCGCTCCGGTGCAACTCCTGCCACGAAGGCACTCGGGTGTTGGCCCAGAACGTGGCGCGCGAGCATCGCGATTGCGCCAGCTGCCACACACCACACAACGTCCGCGCAGTGGGCGACAACACATGCAAGCGATGCCACGAAGAGATCGCGCTGACGCATGCGCCGCCGAGCGGGAACGACTGCGTGGGATGCCACGAGCCGCATCCAGAACGTGCGGCGCAGATCGCACTACAGTGCTCGAGCTGCCACGAGGAGGCTCGGTCCGACCGCGCCTTCCACGCGGGCAACACCCCGTGTACGGGCTGCCACGAGCCGCATCGCTTCAACCTGAGCAACTTGAGCGACCGGGCCCTCTGCCGGCGGTGCCACGTCGCGCAGACGCGGCTCACTAGCCGAAATCTCGGACATTCTAGCTGCGACGGCTGCCATCAGGGTACGGCGCACGAGCCCGCGGGCTTGCTCACCTGCGGCAGCTGCCACGAGGAGAAGCTCGCGCGGAGCCCGACCGGCCATCGTGAATGCGCCTCCTGTCACGAACCGCACAGCGGAAACGTTTCGCCGCAGACCAGCTGCGCCGGATGCCACCGGCTCAACCAGCTGCCGGGCCTCCATCGGCTTCGAGACGTGCCCATCGGTGAGGGGCACACGCAGTGCGCTGCCTGCCACGACATTCACGAGATGAAGGTTCGCGCCGCGCGCAGTGACTGCATGACATGCCACGAAGACGTCGCCGACCACCAGCCCGATGCGCAAGTCTGCACCGGCTGTCACACGTTCATCCGGGCCCGCTAGTCGAGTGGCGGAAGCGTGCGAATCTTGATGGCGAGAACAATCGTCAGAAGCAGCAAGAGCATCGTGCTGATGGCGAGCCCACGGCGCCGCTCCTGCAAGCCGCGCAACGCCGCATAGCCGGCCTCGAGAGCCGCCGCCTGGTTCTCGCTGATCTCGATCAGCTTCTCCTCCATGGCCGGCTTGGAAAAGGCATGAATCAGTGTGCGCGCCTGCATGAGACCCTGCCGCGCGCCCTCGACGTAGTCCTCCGCCTCGGTGACGTCCATGCCTTTGGTTTCGGCCTCGGTGAGGAGCTCGTCGATCTCGTCGAACGATTGGTGCACGGACTCCATGGTATCGGAGAAGTAGACCGCGAGGTCCGAGCCCTCGTCACCCTTCTCGTGACACTTTCTGCAGGTCGTTCCCGGCTCGTCGCCGAGCCATGCATCCGACGTATGCGTAATCTCGTGCTTCCCGTGGCAGGCCACGCAATCGGCGAGCGAGCGCTCTCGGAACGCCGGAGCCAGTGGGCTCCCGAGAAAGAGCTCGGCGTTGTAGCTATGGCACGCGCCGCAGATGTGCGAGATCGCGTCCACCGAGGGTGGTGCTGCCCCGTGGTTACCGTGGCAATCGTTGCAGGCTGGGGCGCCGCGAACGTCGTTTTTTTCGAGGAGGGCTTTGCCGTGCACGCTCTCGACGTATTCGTCGTATTGGTCGGTCTTGATTCCGAAGTCGCTCATGTACTCGGCGTCCGCATGACAATGCCCGCACATGGCTGGGACGTTGGCGGCGTAGACCGGGGACTTCGCGTCATTGACTTCGCGAATGCCGTGCGCGTGATGGCAGCTCGCACATTCGGCGACCTTGGTTTCGCCCTGCTTGAGGAGCTTGCCGTGCTGGCTCGTCCAGTACTTCTCGAGCTGATCGATCGGTAGGAGTGGGTTGCGCTCCCGCATGTATTCGGCGTCGCCATGGCAGCCGCCGCAGGAGTCCACGATCTCCCGTGGGGAGAGCGCGCCGCGATATTTGCTGCCGCGACGCTTGGCGAGCTCCTTGTCTGCCTGGGTCTCGTCGCCTCCGTGGCAGTTCACGCAGGTGATGCCGGCGTGTGCATGGACGTCGTCCTTCCAGAGCTCGGCGACGCCATCTTCCTGGGTCTCGTGGCAGGCGAGGCACTCACCTCCAGGGAGCTCGACCTCGGCCGCGTCAGCGGCCTCTTCGGGCTCGTCCGCAGAGGCCACCGGGGCGAGACCCAAAGACACGAGGACGAGAGCTGGCGCCCAGAACCTCCTCATGCCGAGTGCCCCAGGTAGGTCATGATCGAGAGAAACACGATGATCGCCACGCCTGCAGCCATCACGATTTTGGTGATCAACGGGTTTCGGCCGCGGTCAATCCACGGGACCACGCACCACATGATGAAGCCGACGGAAATCAGCAGCAGCCCGAACTCCTCGCCCTCCATTGGGCCCACGTGCGCGGGCATGTATTTCAGGAACTCGAAGGTTGCGAGGAAGTACCACTCGGGCTTGATGCCTGCGGGCGCGGGCGCGAATGGATCGGCCTCGACGCCCAGCTCGGCTGGGAAATAGACGGCCAACACGGCGAGAATGTTGAGCGTGATGAGCCACAAGAGCATCTCCCGCATGAAGAAGTGCGGAAAGAACGGCATGGTCTTGCGCTGCTCGGGATGCTCCTTCCATGTGTCGGGCTCGTGGATCCCTTGGAGCTGGATGAAGAAGAGGTGCGCCACGATGAAGGTGGTGAGTAGCGCCGGGAAAAACGCCACGTGGAGCGCGAAGAAGCGGGGCAAGGTCGAGCCCGTAACGTCCTCGCCGCCCCGGAGCACGTACATGATGGGCTCGCCGATGACCGGAATGACACCGACGATGTCCGTCCCGACCTTGGTGGCGAAAAACGCGAGCTCGTTCCACGGCAAGAGGTATCCGCTGAAACCGAAGCCGAGGAGCAGGGCGAGCAGCACGATGCCCGAGAGCCAGGTGAGCTCGCGCGGCTTCCGGTAAGCCCGCATGAAGAACACGCTGAACATGTGAATGAAGGCCGAGAGGATCATCAGGTTGGCGGACCAGGCGTGCACCGAGCGGATGAGCCAGCCGAAGGGAACCTTGGCGGAAATGAATCGCACGCTCGCGAACGCGGTGTCCGCGCTCCCCTTGTAATAGAACATGAGAAGAATTCCCGTTCCCACCTGAATCATGAACAGGAAGAGCGTGATCCCACCAAAGTAATACCAAAATGCGTTTGGACCGACGGGCACCGTCTTGTGCTCAGCCCACTCGACGAACTTCGCGATCGGGTAGCGTTCCTTGGCCCACGCGACGATCGCGCGATCAGGATTTTCGGGTGACGTAGACATCCTCGCCCTGCATGTGCACTTCCAGCGCGTCGAGCGGCCTTGGCGGCGGGCCGGCGACGTTCGTGCCGTTCAGGTCGTAGAAGCCGTCGTGGCACGCGCACCAAATCCTCTCTTTGTCATCGCGGTACTGAACGATGCAATCCAAGTGCGTGCACTTGGCAAGAAACGCTCCGAACGTTCCGTCGGGGCGCCGCACGATCAACGCGGGCTTGCGCCCGAACTTGAAGATCTTGCCGGAGTTCGGTGCCATCTCGCTCACTGTCGTGGCCTTGACGGACGAAACCGCCGCTTCCTGCTCTGGGGGCGGCAGCAGGAAGCGCACCAGCGGGTGAATCACCGAGCCCGCCCAGGCAAATGCACTGCCTCCGAGCAACCAGTTCACAATCGTGCGTCGGTCGAATTTCATCCAGCTCGCCTCAACTCCAGTCGAGCGCGAGACTATCGGATTTTGTGACCGCTCTGCAAATGATTATCGGATGGTGTCGACCCGTCCGTTGATGTGCGGGGCTTCGGGCGTCAGCATGGTCCCGTCACGGTTGATGCCGATGTGGCAGTTGTTGCAGGCGATCGTCGCATGACCTGCAGGCGGGTTTTGGTGGCAGGCATCGCACTGCAGGTCGAGGCCCTCTTGGTTCCACGCCACATCGGGGGTCGTGCCGCCCCGTACGTGACAGGTGGTCGTGCACGCAAAGGTCTCGGAGTCATAGGTGGCGTCGGGGCCCCAAGCCGGTTGGAAGATTACGTTGACCTCGCCGTTGGCGTGAAGGCCGTCACCGTTCAGCATCGAGAAGTCGATGCCGAAGTGGCACGTCTCACAGCCCAGGCCGCTCCAGTTGTTGGGCGACGGCAGCGCGTGCGGATTGTGCGCATAGCCTTCGGGTGGCCCGGGAAAATAGCACGGGTCGCGCGGCGGATACGGTCGCTCGCCGTCACCGTGACAGGTCCCGCACGCCATCACGCCGCCCGGCAGGTCGTGGCAGACGGTGCAATCGGTGGCACCTTCGGGAAAGCGCACCACCCCGGGTACGGGCGCAGGCGAGCCCGGATGACACAGCCCGCAGGCATCGGGGTGCGTCGGGTCGACGATTGGCGCCCACGGCGAACCGGGCGGCGGGTCGGTGTCGGGAAGGTACTGCCCGTGCCAATCGTCTGCGCGCGGATCGTTCCACTGAGCCGGGTGCGTCCCGCGATCGTTGGGCACCGCGCCCTCCGCGACCCAGGTGCCAAGGGCCTCGGTCTTGGAGTCGTCCAGAAAATCGGCGTGATCGGGACGCTCCAGGACCGCAATGATGGGCGCAGTTTCCGGGGCTTCTTCGTCGACGGGCACCGTGGCGGGCTGTCCCTCCGGGTCCGGGATGCAACGAATCGTGTGAAAGTAGTCTTCCACGCTGTAGCCTGCAGCGGGGATTGCACCGCCATGACACTTGACGCAGCCCTCTTGTGAGGGCTCACAAGTGCCACCACCCGGGCAGTCGGCGTCAACATTGCAATCTTCCCCGTCGTTGTCTCCTCCGTTGCACTCAAGCGGACCTACAAGGATCGCCTCGACGTCGGCATAGACCGCCGGCGGCTCCTCAAACTGGCGTTCGTCGGTGCATCCCGAGAACGCGAGAGCGATCAGGCTGGCCCCCGCACACCACGCAACGCTGGCCCCGCCTCTCATGGCGGCGTGTTCGGCAGCGCGCCACCGTGGCAGACACCGCACCCGTTGGTGAAGGCGATGGGCTGGTCGGGTTGTCCTGCGAAGTCGGTCCAACGAGTGACGGTCAACCGATGGCTGGCGATGTCGTTCCAATAGTATTGAAAGGTCGGCTCACTGCTCGGAAGGCCGTCGAGTAAGGCCGGTACAGCGGCCCCCGACTTGGCGGTCGGGACCATGTGGCAGTCCGTGCAAAGGAAGGCGTCAGCACCAAAGCTCGAGTGGATGTCGACACCGGTCACCTCAGCCACGTGGTTCGTCAGTGGATAGAGCTCGGGATTGACTTGTGGGTTGTGACACGTGGTACAGAGCGCGTTGGCGTTCCCCGAGTCGTCCGAGCTGGCGATGTCGGCATCATTGGCGTGGGGGCTATGACAGCCGGTGCAGGTGACGAGCCGGGATGGGTTTCGATAGTGTCTCGAGCGGATGTGGTCCGAGTACTGCTGGTAGTGGCCAAACGCGTCGCCTGACCCAAAGAAATCCGCGTCGGGATCGCCGCTCACTCGGGTGGTGTGACTCACGGCGAAGTCGGCGCGACGAATGCCCGGCGGCGGCATCTTGTTCTCGTCTGAAAGCGGCAACCCTTTCTCGCCGCCGCCGATTCCGAGCGGTCGAGAGTGGCAGCTTCCGCAGATCGCCGCTCGGCGACCTGGGGTCAAGAGCCCGGGAGAGATCATGAATCGGCCAGTGGGGCTCGGGTTGAGATGATCGGAGCCTGGACCGTGACACGATTCGCACCCGATGTTGATGAGCTCGGTTCGCCCGTCTCCGTCGTAATCGAAAGCCCCAGCAGCATCGGAAACCGCCCGCGCGGACCACCCATCGTTCGTGTTCCCATCCAGGCGGTACCCTGTCATGTGGCAGCCAGCGCAGTTGTTGTCGAACGACTCCTCGGGCGAAGGCGCGGCATCAGGGTTACGAAGCGTATTTGTCTCGAAGTCGTACCAGAGGTCGGAACGATAGTCGCGCCAGGGCCAGTCATCGGAGCCGCCATCGCCCGCTTCGGTTCCATATTCGAAATCTCCCTCATAGTTGTAGATCAGCGGCAAGAGGAAATAGCTATAGCTGCCGTCCGCATTGCTTCGGCGCGTGAGGTATTGCTGCTTTCCGAGGGCCCCACCGTAGGTGAGAACGACATCCAAGGTCTCTGTAGGCTGAGCGCCAACTGCATTCTCGATCTCGACGAAGTACGCGCCGGTTGCGCCAATTGGGACGGTCGCATTCCTTCGAAGACTGATTCGGAACCGAACCCCAACGCCGGGATCCTGAACCTGCACCTTGCAAACCGACGGGTCGTCGTGCGTCGAGGCCGAAGACGCGTCGCAATCGAAGTAGTAGAGCGTGGTGCCCGCCTCGAACTGGGCGAGCCCGTCATCGATGTCTGGCCAGGGCCCGACGTCCTGCATCAACGATCGAGACCCAGGCACTTGTAGACCAATGTTGTGGGCGGTTCGATACGTGCTCTGAAGCGCGTGGCAGCCGAGACAGGTCGAAGAGCCCACGTAGTATGCGCTTTCGCTCGGCTGACCGCTCACCCGGATGTCGAGCTGCATCCCAATGAGCGACGCGCGGTCGATCGCCACGTTGCTGTTGTCCCCTCCTGGTAGATGAATCGTGTCCTCCCGAGCGGGCGTCCAAACGACGAAGTATGAGCCGTCGCGCAGCGTCTCAAATCGATACACCCCATCGCCATCCACGGCGGCCTTCTCGTAGCTCTCCCCGTTGACATCGAGCAGATCTTCAATCGGCTCGTCGACGGGATCGCTCGCGGTCTCCTCGGGCGACAAGAAGAGATCGATCGGCGTTTCCGAAAGCGCCTCGACATCGCTCGCCGGCACCAAGTACACGATGCCGCCCCGAACGGGTTCCATGTTGGGCTCCATCACCCGGCCGACGAGCCCGTCCGGGGCTGGCTCGATGCCTCCGTCCGCCTGCTGGCCAGGCGGACCCGGCGGTCCTTCAGGCCCTTCGGGGCCAGGCTCGCCAGTGTCGCCCTTGCATGCGACGAGCAAACTGAGCAGACAAAGAGCTGCGATGATCGGACCAAAGCCAAGGCGTGGAGTCATAGCCCAATAATCCGCGATTCTGGGCGGCCCTTCAAGCATCGGGCCGCCCAGAATGTAGCGCTTCTCATTTGTCGGAGCCCCAGCGTTGTCGTCTACGGGGCGAGGCCGTGAACCTCCGCTACGTCCGCAACGTTGGCACCTTCGCTATGGCAGGTCGTGCAGGTCTCCACGACGCCGCCTTCAAGCGTACCATCGTTGAGTTGCATCACGGAGAAGTCTCCGCCGCCCGGATCCTGCATGTGAGCCTCGGCGAAACTGCTGTTGTGGCAACCACCACAAGTCGACGCGTTCGCCGTGATGTTGAGATCATCTTCAGGATCTCCGAGGTCGGCACCCGAGTCCGTGGTGGTCGCGAGGCGGAAATCCTCGTCGTCCCTGGTCGGGTAGTATGCGCCTTCGAGATGACATGCGGTGCAATTCGCCAAGTCTCCGGGATAGGTGACTTCGCTGAAGTCGTACTCGTTGCCGCCGAAGCCGTAGATGATCGTGTTTCCGGCGTGAATCTGGTGGACCATCCGGCGGAAGTCGATCGGCGCTTCGCCTTCGGCCATGCCCTCCTCGCGCGCCCGAATGTCGGTCGCATTGCCGTTGTGGCACGTGACGCAGCCGTCGATGTTGTCGGTGCGGTTGTTACCATGCAACGAAAGCTTGCCATGGCAGTTGTTGCACAGGTTGATATCGACCACCTGGTAACGTGGGGTTCCGTCCCCCACGCCGTCCTCGTCGATGCAATCCTCTTGAGACGGTGCTCCACCTGCGCCACCCGCTCCGGTCGCCCGGTCCCTGATCTCGCAGTATGCGACGGCGTTGGTGACAGGAAGTTCCTCGCATCTCCATTCCGGCACGTCATCGCAATCGACTTCGCCGTTTGGTAGAGAGCCAACGCCGGGCCCGCCCAGGTCCAGGAACGGATGCCCTTCGATGGTCACGGCGAGGCTATCGCCCGTGAGGCCTGCGGGTACCGCCACCGGCGACGTGACCGTGTAGGTAAGGTCCCCGTTGTCCGCCGCTTCGAGGTTGCTCAACGGGTCGATGCTGACCGGCTGCGCCGGCGAACCTGGACGGAAGCCAGGGACGTCGCTGCCGCTGTCGAGGTTGGTATAGGCGTCAGTCGACCAGGCCACGGTCACGGCAAGCCGGGTCGCGCCGCCCCACGCATCAGTATCCCAGGGGCCATTGGCCTCGCTGAGATCGTATTTAGCATCGCCGTTGTTTGGATCGGTGACCGAGAAGGTGACCACGGGGAACTCACCCTCGTTCGTGTTGGTGACACTGAGGATGTTGTACTGGAACTGCGCGGCTGCCGCAGCGGTCAGGTTCTGGTGCTTATCCTCGACGTTGCCCGCGACGCCGTCGTCGTTGTGGCAGGTGAGACAGGTGTTGTCGGGTATAGCTCCAAGTGGATCACCGTGGTTATATTGATACGTAGCCAGGTAGGTGTTCGCGTCGACGGAGACGACCTCGAGCCCGTCGATGTGGCAACCGCCGCAGCTCAACGCATCGACGGATTCCTTCCACCGATCGCCATCAGGCGTCTCGTCGGACTCCGCGTGACACGCCGCGCAATCGATCACACCGCCGAGCAAGCGTGGGTAGGTCACCTCCTCGAACTCCGTGAGAGCGGTGCTGTGGATGCCGTGCACAAGATGCGACAAATCGACATTGGTTATGGCGCCAGCAACTGAGCCAACTACAGGCGCCTCTTCAAACGCGGTCGAGGAGTTGTGGCAGGTTACGCAGTTCTCCACCGTGAAACGCCCATTCCCGTGCGCAGCGAGACGCTGATGACAATTGTTGCACAAGGCTGTGTTGGCGATGAGCTTCGTGTCGGTGACGTCGCCACCCGCAGGAACAAAGTCAAAATGAGGATTGTCCGGGTTCAGGCTGCTATCGTTAAACCGGAGCTCCATGCTGGCCCGATGAGTCAGGTTGGGCTCCCACGCGACAGCCACGGGCTCCGTCACATTCATCGGATCGGTGACATAGGTGAACGTGTAGCTTCCATCTCCATTGTCCACGACGGTGCCTTCTTCGCGTGTCGCGTGAAGCGGGGGCGCTTGATCGTCGTTGATGTAGCTGACCCACCGTGAACGGGCGCCGCCCGCGGCCGGAATCAGTTTGTCGAACATGCCGCGAACGGAGCCTTGAGCGCGGGGATTTTCCGGATCGGTACCGGTGCCCACCCCAAGGACGGCCGCGCCGCCCTCGGTCCTCGCGGTGAAGTCGATCACAGGCGGGCTTGAGACCGTGACGTTGGTGATCTCAAGGACCAGCGGCTCTCCAATCGAGTAGAAGAGAGCTCGATCGGCTGGATCATTGAGATCGACAACACCGCCAATAACTCCGCCAGCACCTCCGGTGCCACCGGCACCGGCCATGCCACCGGCGCCGGCCGCACCACCGGCGCCCGCCGCACCACCGGCACCCGCGGTACCGGCCGTGCCGCCATCGTCATCACCACAACCGGTGACCGCGATCGCGAGTGAAAAGACTGCGGTGACAAGACACCGCGCAACGAAGCTCTGATTCATCATCATGGTCTGCACCCTGCTCTCCCTACACAACCGCCATGAGTTTCCACTTTTCCGCGCAGAAATCAAAGGATTGTCATTGAAAAACGCTTTCAATAGCCGCGACTGATACCCGCATTGGCACCGGCGCAAAATCTGCGCGCCAGAGCTAAGAATGCGCCCCAATTCTTCGTCGCAACTCCAGATCA
>Ga0209536_100000692_pt1 | contig 55232 bp, 43 predicted proteins | sample DeeMarSeWOR28_12_FD_187461 | JGI IMG/M metagenome (GOLD analysis project Ga0209536, IMG submission 187461) | Marine sediment microbial communities from White Oak River estuary, North Carolina - WOR-2-8_12 (SPAdes) (version 2) | ecosystem: Environmental > Aquatic > Marine > Intertidal zone >... | reverse complement strand
GCTCCCGTCGAGGTCCACCGTCCAGAGGTCGGAACGAGGGTACGAGTGCTCGTCGCGCTGATGCTCGTCCGCTCGAAAGGCCAGCGCCTCGCCGTCGGGACGCCAGGCGATATCCGACGCATCCACGTCGAGGTTCGTCAGTCGTTCGGGCTCGCCTCCTTCCCTCGGGATCACGAAGATCTGACGCGGTGGCGTCGAGAAGGGGTCGGTCGGATCCGGAAGATATCCGCGGCGATCGAAGCGGAACTGCATCCAGTCGTACTCCCTGCCGTCGAATCGATCGACGATCTTTCGCTCCTCACCCGTCAGTACGGGAGGCTCTCTGCTCGGCTCGTCCGGCAGGACCGGCCGTGAGAACGCGATACGCCGGTTGGTCGGATCGAAGACGGGCGCTCCGGCGAGGCCCGGGATCTGGAATGCCTCTCCCGGTCGGTCCGTGCGAAGGAACCAAGTGACGCTCTCCGCGTCCGCTCCGGCTACCTGGCGGGGGGACTGGAAGGCGAGGAGGGCGCCGTCGGGACTCCACCGCGGTGCGGCGGCTTCCGTCGACGGACTGGTCAGTCGATACGGGTCCGACGATTCGTCGGTCGGCGCCATCCAGATCTCGGAGTGGGTGCGGTTCTGCTCCTCCAGGATCGTGGATCGCACGAAGGCGACGCGGCCTCCGTCCGGCGAGATCACGGCTCCGTTGACCGCGGCGAGTCGGTAGTAGTCGTCGTAGGAGATCGGCCGCTGCTGCGCGACGAGCGGTGTGCCGAGCAGCGACGCCACCAGCAGGAGGCCGCTGACCCTGGCCGGCGACGATGCGGCGCGAGCGAAGCGAAGCGTATTCATGGGGCCAAGATGCCCGGAGCCGGAACGGTGCGGCAAGCGGGAACGTCTCTCCGTCGCCTTACACCCTCTGGACGGTGCCGACCCCCCCGGCTCAGTCCTGCTCGGTGCCCGGCCGAGCGAAAAACTGATCGATGAGGATCGGATTCTCGTCCGGATCGAGAAACGCGATCGAAGCCGGGCCCGTGCCGTCGGGGTCCAGGTCGCTCGTCATCTCGATTCCCGCCCCGACGAGCCGGTCACGCAGGTCGCGGATGTCCGTGAAGTCCGACACGCGCTCTGTGCTCTGCGCCAGCCCCGGATTGAAGGTGAGGATGTTCTTGTCGAACATGCCCAGGAAGAGACCGATGACCGTCGAGCCGTTCACCATGATGAGGTAATGCTCACCGTCGCCGCCCCTGCGTTCGAAGCCGAGCTTCTCGTAGAACGACCGCGAGGCTCCGAGATCCTTCACGGTGAGGCTTACGGAGAAGGCGCCGAGGTCCATCGATTGCTCGTCCATGTAATCCATCCTTCTCGCTGCGAGGGGTGAGGACGGTAGGAAGCTCTCAGGACCGCGACAAGAGCCGCACCAGCTCCTGCTGGCCTCCGTGCCGTGCCCACTCCAGCGGAGTCGCACGGTGTTCTCGGTCCGTCAGAGAGGGGTCGGCACCGGCCGCCAGCAGGACGCGAGCCACCGGTACCTTTCCCAGCCACGCAGCGTGGTGAAGAGGGGTCGCGCCCATCGGCGCGTCGCGCACGTCGGGCTCGACACCTCGGGCGAGCAGCACACGGGCCGCCGGCTCGCTCGAATGGAGGATCTCGCAGCACTGATGCTCGGTCAGGGAAGGAAGCAGCTCCGTATGCAGAGCCAACAGATCCTCCATCTCCTCGGCATCTTCCCGACGCGCGGCCTGCAACAGCTGTACGCCCGGTGGGCTGAGCTCGAGGAGGAACGCATACGTCGCGCGGCTCCCCCGCCGGCGGGCGAGCTCCACCGGTGTGTCGGCACCCCTCAGCGACCATACGTACTTGTCTCCTCCGCCCAGGTGAGGATGAGAGCTTCCGAAGCGCACGCTCACGTGGAGGGCGTCAGGGTCTTCCGCGATCAAGCTGCTGGCCAGCTCCGGATCGTCCAGGATCACGGCCTGGAAAAGATCGGGGCGAGCCCCCCGCGAAAGCAGATAGGCCATCACGTCCTCGCGCCCGTCGGTCGCCCACATGGCGGGGGTGCTGCGGTGGTCCACGCAACGTCGGTCGATGTCGGCGCCCCGGGTGAGAAGGAGCTCTGCCATCGTTGGGTCCCGCGCGAGGTGCAGAGGTGTGGCTCCGTCCGGGCCCGGCTCGTTGACGCGCTCGGGATTCGCATCGAGGAATGCACGTACCTCGTCGAGTCGACCCAGACCGGATGCGGCGTGAAGGTCGACCGTCGCACCCCGCTCGACGAGGTATTCCGCGAAGCCGAGCCTCTCCGGGGTCGGTCCGTCCACGAGGCTGTGCAGAGCCGAGTACGGCCCGTTCGGCCACGACGATCGCACGTCGAGGTTCGCTCCCATGTCCAGGAGCGCGTCGACCATGTCGCGATCCATGCGTGCGGCGGCGTGCACCAGGGCCGGCTTCTCGAACGCGAACCACGGTGCGTCGATCGACGCTCGAAGCTCCGTGTGGGCGGCCATCATGGCGCGCACCTCGGCAGAGTCGCCGGCTTCCACGGCCTCACGGAACCGCTCGACGATCGGGTCGTCTCTCTCCACGCTCCCTCCCTTTCCCTGTGTGTACCTTGTCGGCTTCTGCTGCGAAAGTCACGCGCTGTCGACAGATTCGCCCATGCTTAGCCATCGACGCTGGTTCTTGCGGTTGCGCTCCGTAGCGTCGTGCGCCGCCGTGCTCGCGGGCGCGTGTGGCGGCGACCCGACCCCTCCGGACGTACGGTCGCTCGAGGTCACTCCTTCGTCCGGCCTGGTGGTCGGCGTCGGGGGCATGAGCCGATTCACCGCCGTCGCACGGGGCCCCGATGGGGCGGTGTCGACAGAAGGAGCGACGTGGACCTCCCTGGATCCTTCGATCGTCACCGTCGACGGTCGTGGGGAGGCGCGCGGGGCCGGGGAAGGGTCGACCGAGATCGTCGTCGAGCTGGGTGGGATCACGGCGAGCGCGGACGTCGAGGTCTGGATCCCGGCCAGAGTGCCCCGGTACGAGCCCGGTGTCAGCTACTTCGGGCGCCGCCAGTACGTCGAGTACATCCCGGGTCGGCTTCCGGTGGTTCTCTCGGCCGGCCACGGCGGCCGCCTGCTTCCGGACGAAATCCCCGATCGTTCTTCGGGTGAGGTCGTTCGCGACCGGAACACGCTCGAGCTCACCCTCGCGGTACGAGAGGCGCTCCTGGAGCAGACCGGCTACGCGCCGCACGTCGTGATCTCGCACCTGGACCGAACGAAGCTCGACCCGAATCGAGAGATCTTCGAAGCCGCCGAGGGCAACCCGTTCGCGGAGCAGGCTTGGAAGGAGTACCACGCATTCATCGAACGGGCCCGGGCGGAGATCCGCATCCGCGGAGAAGGCATGTACTTCGACATGCACGGCCACGGGCATCCGATCCAGCGACTCGAGCTCGGCTACCTGCTGGGTCCCGAGCTTCTCAACCTCGGAGACCTCTACCTGGACCAGCTCTCCGTGGTTCAGCTCACGAGCATCCGGGAGCTCGGGCGTGACGCGCCGATCCCGTTCTCCGAGCTGCTGCGTGGCTCTTCGAGCCTCGGGGGCTTCCTCGAGGCGGAGGGCGTGCCCGCGTTGATCGGCCCCACGCATCCGCGGCCGCTCGACGATCCGTACTTCTCGGGGGGGTACAGCACGCGCAGGCACGGCTCCCTGGCGGACTCGGAGCTGGTGAGCGGCGTCCAGGTCGAGCACCACTTCGACGGTCTTCGGGACACCGAGGAGAACCGTCGGATCTACGCGGGTCAGCTGGCGCGTGCGATCCGGGGCTTCATGCTGGAGCACATCGGGTACTTCGAGCCCTGATCGAGAGCTACCGAAGGCGAGCCCCGAGATCCTTCACGTCGGCATCGACGCAAACCGCCGGGCGAAGGCGTCCGCGCACCGTGACGCCCCCGCCCGGCGATTTCCGTTCGCCGGGAGACCTCGTGGGTCGCTACCCGCGTGGGCGCCGGTGTAGCGGGTTTCTGCCCTCGCGCACCGAGAGGTCGATCTCCATCGCCTCTCCGTTGACCACGGCCGTCGCGAAGGCGCTGCCGTCGAACGTGATCACGACCGTCACGTCGCGGGTCTCCGTACCGTCCGGACCCGAGCGGGTCATCGTCATCTCGCGAGTGATGGTACCGGAGACGGGCCAGCGGTCGTCGGAGCCCGGGATCGGCACGACGACATTCTCGAAGACGAACGAGCCCTCAGCGGTGTGCGAGCGCTCCGAGCCATCCTCGAGGACGCCGCTTCGCGCCATGTACTGTGAGCCGGAGCCGCTCCACGTGCGGTGGGTTTCCTCGCCGGCGAGTCCGGACACCGTCATGTCGCGCTCCCGCATGATCTCGGCCGAGAAGCGGTCGCGCTCGATCGAGCCCTCGACATCGTGCAGGATGTGGATGGTGGCCGTCGTGAGCGCATCGTAGGCGTCCTGCTCGATCCCGGACTCGTCGAAGAAGGAGACCGCCCGGGTGCCGGAGAACTCACCCTCGAAGCTGTGATGTCCGCCCGGAGGGCCGGGGCGTCGATCGTGCGGCGGCTCGTCCACGCCGGGAATGTGGAGGCCCTCGAACCCGATCGGTCCCCGGAACATCGCGACTTCCTCCAGCGTCGCGTCCGCCGCGAGCAGGGCGGCGTCCGTGGTCATCGCGTCGCCGAGATTCTCGATCCCGGTGCCGTCGTCACAGGCTGAAAGGGCCGCGCCCGACGCCACGAGGGCGAGCGTGGCCAGGCGTCGTCTGGTGCGCATCATCGTCTTCCCCGTCTTGTTGATGGAAACACTTCGGAGCTTGGTGACGATGAGAGTCGGGAGTCGGTCCGGGTGTTAAACCGGAGACGGGCGGAGCCTCAGCCGAGCTCGCCGGGCGCCTCGGTCGAGGGGGGCCGGAAATGGTGTCCACCGCCGAAGTGCCGACGCTCCTGACTTCCGAGGCTCGGGTCGCGGAAGCGGATGAGAGAGGCGAGATGTCGCTCGGTCGGTTTGCCGAGAGCCTTGGCCAGGTCGGACGTTCCTTCGTCGAGGATGTCCGCGACCTTCCGGGGCTTCATCGGGGCCTTGCCGTCCCGGATCGCGCTCAGGCGGGCGAGGTGTTCGAGCCCGTTCATGAAGCCCGGCACGGCGGCGACGGCATCGGGGTCGTTGTTGAGGAGGCGGCGGGAGCGCGTCCCGATGTTGAGGAAGAGCCCCTCGGTGAAGTCCGGCAGGGGGTCGTCCTGGCCGACTGCGTTGAGAATGCCCCGAACCTCGTCGGTGTCCATCTCGCGCGGCCCGCCCTGCCACACCCAGACGGCATGCTCGACCGCGTGGAGCGCGTCCCACGCCAGCTGACGGCCTCGGGTCTGGAGCCTTCGTCTCTCGAAGAACCACTCGACCACCGCGACCGTGATCACGATGCCGACGATCTCGGTGCCGAGGTTGATGAGAAGCGTGCCGGTCGAGGTCTCGACACCGAAGATGAACGAGATCCACAGGATAACCGCGGCGATCGACAGGAACCCGCCGATCAGCACGACACGAAGGAGGTTCACCGCGGCGTGCTCACGAACACGGGCTGCGTCCAGGCGAGATCGCCACGAGAGTTCCGGACCCGAGCGCGCACGTAGGGCGTCTCGGTGTCGGCGCCGAGTGAACCCTGCGCCATCCCGAGCTCGAACACGGCCGGATTGTCACCGGTCTCGTGCAGCACCACCCCACCGGGCCCGACGAAGGTGGTCGAGTATCGGAAGTCACGGTCCTGCTGGATGTGCACCTCCAGGCGGGCCTCCGAGACGACGACGTCGTCCAGAGCGACACCGGTGCTGGCGTAGAAGTGCCCGGCCTCGAGGGCCTCCATCAAGGCCAGAGGCTCGAGGGCCTCGGCGCGGATCGAGACCCATCCCCGTCCGGGATTGGCACGATCGGGCGAGAACTCGCCCTGGAAGTGGTGTGCGTCGTCGACCGCGATGCCGTAGATGCGCTTGCCTCCGGTGAGAAGGATGTCCCAGATCTCCTCGAGTGACGGCGCCTCGCCCCCTCCGTCGTTGTGCACGGTGGGGTGGCCGTTCCAGATCTCGAGCAGCCGATCGCGCTCGATCTGCGCGAGCTCCTCAGGGCCGAACGACCAGCGGAAGTTGGGGTGGTTGATGTGCGGAACGCCGTCCACCTCGCGCACCGCGTCGACGTTCGCCTGGATGGTCGCGACCAGGGACTCGGCCCTCCGGGCCTCCACGAGATGCGGGATGTTGAGCCCGTTGACGTGGACCGACGCCGACTCGTAGCTCGACGTGACCTCTTCACCCGGAATCAGGAGAAACGTCGAGTCCACGAGGTAGGAGAGCGCTGCGGGATCGGTGAAGACGTTGTGGTCCGACAGAACGAGGAAGTCGTATCCGTGGTCCTTGTACCACCGGGCCACGTACTCGGGCGACGAGTCTCCGTCGCTCTCGGTGGTGTGCGCGTGCGTGTTTCCCTTGTACCAACGGCCGGACCAGGTGGGGATCTCGAAGGCAGTATCCGGGCCTGCGCCACCCCCGGACGGGCCTTCAGCCCCCCCGCAGGCAGCCGCGAGGACGGTCAGGAGCGTGGACGCGGCCCACCTCCGGCAGATGCGCACGAGCGAGGTCATCGAGCTGCAGGAAGGTCTTTCCACGGTAGTTCCCCGCTCAGCGTGTCGGTTGCGAGTGTGTCGATCGCGGTCGAGTCCGTCGTCATCGTGTCCACTCGAATCGTGTCGGGCGCCGCCGGGGCCCCGGTGGTGTCGCTTGCGAGCGAGTCGGAGACGGGCAGGGTGTCCGGACGCACGAGCAGGGTGTCGGGGGGGACGCCGGTGTCCGGCCTGCCGGTCGGTCGAAGCGAGGCGTGTCGCGGATCGACGAAGGCCGCTACCGAGTAACGGAACATCGCACGGTCACTGAGCCGGGTCACGTCCGGCGCCATGTGGTCCGGGCGCTCGAAGGCATCGCCTCCGAGAAGCTCGGCGGGCCGTAGCAGGTGCTCGACGACGTGGACACCGATCGGCTCTTCGGCCGGCATGGTGGCCGTGAGTCGGACGGCGCCGTCGGGCACGCCCCAGTGGTCGATCCTGCGGACCTGGTCGGCGTCGGGGACCGGGACACCGTTGATGGCACGAATCCGCGTACCGCCCACGAGATCGAAGGCGAGCATCTCCGCCCCGATGCGGGACTGCACGTTCATTTCGACGCTACGCTCCGCGCCCGAGATCGAATCCGTCACGATCTCCACGTACGGAGGCTCCGCGGATACGACGGGGGCGTCGCGCACGGGGACCTCGCCGAGACTCCGGCCGTAGCCGAAGCTGCTGAGGTCGCGCGTGCGGTCGAAGCCACCGCCGGCCCCGGTCTCGGCCCACGAGCGGGCGGCGCTCGCCGCTTCCGTGCTGTCGGGACTCGGGGCGGTCACCCAGACCGCGTCGCCGCTCCCGTGCTCGTAGGCATACGCCAGCGTCGTGGGGATCGGCCTGTCGGGCCCGGGCCGGGACGTGCCGACCGCCATCGCGAGCGCTCCGGCGGCGAGCACGAGCGACGTCGCTGCAGCCCACCACACGTTGGGGCGCCGAAGCCCCTCCAGCGCCGGTGCGCAGAGGAGCAGGCCGAGGGCCATGAAGGCTCCCAGCGCGGGCGCGAGGCGTAGCGTGAGCGCAAGCCAGACGAGCTCCACGATCGGCTGCAGGATCAGAAAGACCGGAAGCGCGAGCACGAGGGACAGGATCCACCCCAGAGTGCCGATCGCACGGTTGGCCAGAAGAGAGGCGACCAGCGCTGCCAGCAGCGCCGAAGCCACGGGCCACTGGAGGTTCATCGCGCCGAGCGGGGCGACCACGCCGAGTCCGACCGCGGCGCCGAGAGGAAGCACCAGCGCTGCGACCGCGATCTCGTCTCGGCTCAGCCATCGGCGTGCGAGGAAGACGAGCGCGGTGACCGCCGCGAATGCGGTCCCGGCCAGGGCGAGCACGTACCATCCTTCTCCGTGGAAGAGCGAGCCGTGGAGGGCGCCGAGCTCCGCATGTCGGTCGGAGACCTGGTCGAGCAGGGCCCATCCGGCCACGCCGGCCACGAGCGATGCCGCCAGCGCCACGGCGAGCCCGGCCAGCATCGCCCCCGGGCGAGCTCCCCCCCGGACGGCGACCGCCACCAGGAGGACGAAGAGAACCAGGAGGGCGCCGGAGATCGGGTGCACGATCCCCTGTGGGTACGTCACGAGCCCGAGGCCCGGAACCGAGAAGTAGACACGGTTCGGGGCGTCCACCGAAGAAAGCTCGGTGGAGCCGAAGTAACGAAGGGCCGAGAGGGCGTGCAGCCCATGGTGCTGCAGCGTCGCCTCGGAGAGGTTCTCCGGCGTGTCGAACGTCTGGTGGTAGACGTTGGCCCGATCGATCGCGGCGAAGTTCAGCCCTTGTATGCCGGCCTCACGAAACGGAGTGAAGTCCGTGTCGTTGGGCATGCGGAGGTAGACCTCGTACGCGAGGGAGTTCGTGAAGGGAGCCGGATCGAACGCGGCGAGCGACTCGACGACCCAGCCATTGCGGTCGTTGGTCTCGAACATGATCGACGGGCCGCCCGCGCCGCGCATCTCGAAGGAGAGCACGAGGTCCACGTCGGCCATCCATCGGTGACCGTCCACGAAGGCACGGGCGCCGAGGAGGCCGAGCTCTTCCGCGTCGGTGAAGAGGACGATCACGTCGTTGGCTAGGGGCGGACCGGCGCGCAGGGCGCGGAGCGCCTCGAGAATGGTGACCACCCCCGAGCCGTCGTCGGCGGCACCCACGGCGATCTCGCGACTGTCGTAGTGTGCGGTGACAAGCACGGTGCCAGAGGGGTCCGTACCCGGAAGCCTCGCCACCACGTTGCGCACCGTGGCCGTCCTCAGCAGGTCGGACACCGTCTCGGGCCCTTCCGGAGACCGGACCCGGGGCGTCGCCAGAACACTGGTTGCGGTCTGAACCTCGGGGTCCAGGCCGAGCTCGGTGAGGCGGTCGATGACGAAGGCACGCACTCTGGCGTGCTCGGGCGAGCCCGTGGGGTGCGCCTCGCGCGCCAGCTCCACGAGCGTCGCCATGGCCCGCGCGGAAGAGAATGCCGTGTCCGGGGCGTTGGCCGGCGCGGGCCTGGGGATGCCGGTTCGGCTGCTCGAGACCAGGGCGAACACCAGCAGGGCGACGAGCGTCGCCGGACCTCTCCACGACGGCAGGGATGCCTCTGCGGCGAGGGTCTTCTTCCGTTCCTCCGCACGCGCGGCGCGTGCCTCCTGCTTCTCCTGTCGTGCTCTCTCCTTCGCCTCCCGGCGGGCCTCCTGGTCGGCTTTCGCCTCCGCTCTGGCCCGCTCCTTCTCGGCCTTGGCTTCCTCTTTCGACCGTTTCTTCTCCGCCTTGCGGACCTCCTTCGTCGCCTTGCGGACTTTCTTGGCGGCCTGCTTTCGGGCCGTCGCGTCGTCGGAGGCGGAGGGCCCGGCCTTCGCCCCGGCGGAAGAACCGGCCGACTCGCCCAGAAGGGCGGCGAGCTCGGTGTCGGACATCTCCGGACCGTCGTCGGGGAGATCGTCGCCGTACTTCTTGCGATCCTCCTCGGTAATTCCGAGCTCCTCGTCCGACGGAAGCTCCGGGAAGTCGTAGTCGCTCATGGCGTGGCTTTCGCTCGAATCCGTGGTCGGACGTCTCAGCGCGCGAGGCTGCGGACAACGTCGTCGATCGCTGCGCGCACCCGCGAAGAAGGAAGTCCGGACCCGTTCGTCAGAATGGAGAAGATGATCTCGCGCCCGTCATCCCGTACGAGATAACCGGACAGCGAGTTCACGTTGCTTATGGTGCCCGTCTTGGCGAAGACGCGCCCTTGCAGCTCTGGAAGGCGCCGCTCCAGCGTCGAGCCTTCCTCGCCCGGCTCCGCCATCGCCGTCCGGTACGCTTCGGCGTGGGGTCCCGCCCTCATGTCTTGCAGAATCCGCACGACGGCGCGCGGCGTCACGAGGTTGTATGCCGAAAGGCCGGAACCGTCTCGAGGAACGATATCCAGGGAGTCCACGCCGACCTCGTTCACGAGATACGCCTCTACCACACCCACCCCCTCGCTCCACGATCCTTCGTGACCGTACCGGGCGCCGAGCGCGCGCACCACCTGCTCGGTCATCCAGTTCTGGCTCGGCTCGAGCACCCCCGCAACGAGTTCGATGACAGGCGGCGACTGGATCGTTGCGAGCGTAACGGACCCCGGCGTAGCGCCGCTGCACCGGGAAGGCTCCGCGTCCCCCTCCACCGAGGGGACCGCCCCGTCGGCCGAGCCCTCCAGGCCGCCGCCGGAAGTCTGTCGACGAGTGACGGCGAGAGGGCACGGAGCCGACGACTCGGGGGCCTCGTCTGGACGCTCCCATCGAATGGACCAGCCTCCTTCCACCTCGACGCCGGCTTCTTCGACGGCCGTGGCGAACACCGCGACCGCCTGGCGCACGGGGTCCCGAGCGGCGAAGCGGAGGGTGTCGGTCGATCCCAGCGTGATGGTACCCTGGAGCGTCAGACGGCGTGACTCCGGCAGGTAGTGGGGGCGGACCCGCGTCGCGCTGTCCGCGGGGACGGTCTCGACGGCCGACGAGACGAAGTCGCGTGTTCCTGCAGGCGACCACGAGATCGACGCCGGCGCGCCGACGGTGGGCCCACTCGTGACGATGGCCCGAATCTCACCCTCGTCGATGGCGAACGCACCACCTGTCGATCCGTAGGCGTAGCGGAGGTCTTCGAATTCCCACGTCGGCCCGATCGTCGTCGAGTCCCACGCCGAAACGTCGACGACCCCCGAGCCCGCGACGTACGTGATCCCGCTGGCCCGCAGACTGTCGGCGAGCGCGCGCAACGCTGCGGTTCCGGACTCCCAGTACCGCCCGGACCACGAAGGATCTCCCGAGGCGACGAGCTCGATGTCGCCGTCCAGGACCGAGCCATGTCGGACCCCTTGGGAGCGGATCGCCGTGCGGAAGCGGTGATCGGGCCCGAGGAGAGACAGCGCCGTGGCCGTGACGAGGATCTTCTGATTCGAGGCGGGAACGAATTTCCGGTGGGCGTTACGGCTGTAGAGCGTGCGACCGGTCTCCGCGTCGACAGCCAGGATTCCCATGTGAATCTGGTCGATGGGAGGTGCCTCGACGATCCGGTCGATCGCGCCGCGGTCGACGCGGGGTCCTCCGACCCCGAGGGTCGCGCAGCCCGTCAGGGTGAGCATCGTGGCCAGCCCGGCGAGTCGCACGCGGGCGGAGCGGCCGAACGAGGCACCGCCCCCACGGCGGAGCCGCGCGTCCTCCGGGAGGGCGGCTCGGGCGGCGTCGGAGCGGTCGATGAGCGCGTCGAGCACGGTGCGGGCTCCCGAGCTGCTCGAGACCTCGGCAGGCGTTAGCCCGGCGTGGAGCTTCATGGCGCGCGCGAATGCGGTGGAGGTGGAGTAGCCCAGGGAGAATGCGACGTCCTCTACGTGTCTGCCGTCGCGAGCCAGTCGGTCGCCGGCCTGCAGAAGACGACCCCAGAGCAGGAGCCGTACGGGCGATGGAAGTCCCACCTCCTGCAGCGCGTCCCGAAGGGCGCTCGGTGTCAGCCCTAGGGAGACCGACAGGCGCTCGACGGAGGTTTCCGGTCCCGCGTGCCTCATGGCCCAGGCGATTACCGCCGGGCCGGGCGCGGGGATCCGACTGCGCAGGAGGTCCTCGACCCGACGAGCTCGCGTGGCGGTGAGGGCATGCTCGACATTCGCCCGGATGTCACCGAAGCCGTCGCGTCCCAGGAGCACGCCGTCCGCGCCGAGCGCCCCGAGATCGAAATAGCCCTCCGGATGGTCGGACTCGACACAAACCACGATGGTGATGTCGGAGAAGCGTTGGCGAAGATCCGAGATCCGTCGTGACGCGGAGGGACGATCCGGATGATCGGCGTCGACCACGCATGCGGCGAACCGGCCCGTCTCGAGCTCACGGACGAGATCGGCCCATTCCGTTATCAGGGTCACGTCGTGCGCGCCGGCCAGCGCCTCCGAAAGGCGGGCTTCGATGCGCGCGTCAGGCTGAAGTATCGCCAGTACGGCCAAGGCTCGATCGTCCGGGCACTGCGGGGCGGTTCGGTGTGCGAAGATGTCGGAGGCCGGACGCGGCGGGCAACCTCAGCCGATCGGAGACAGACGGACCGCGGTCCCGTAGCAGAGCATCTCGGCCGCGCCGCGCATGACCATCGAGGTCTGGAAACGGACCGCGACGACCGCATCCGCGTCGAGCAGCTGAGCCTCCTCGATCATGCGGTCGATCGCCTGCTCACGGGCCTGCGCGAGCATCTTCGTGTACTCGAAGACCTCGCCGCCCGCGATGTTGCGCAGGTTCGCAATGATGTCCTTGCCCAGGTGCTTGGTTCGTACGGAGCTGCCTCGGACGAGGCCGAGAACCTCCGCGATCTCGGAGCCGGGGACGCTCGGCGTGGTGGTGACGATCATCGCTGCACGTTTCGGTAGGGGTCGGTGTCCAGCTCGCGGACGCGCTCCCAGATGACGGAGGCGAGCAGCACGAGCACCCCGATGGCGATGGCTCCGGTCCCGAGCTTCTCCCACGGCGACGCCGTAGACGTGGCGAACACCCAGCTCCCGTAGGTCATCCAGACCACCACCCCGACGATCAGCAGAGTCCAGCCGATCGGTCGGCTGAGCCGCGCGTTCACGTGATCCCAGACGGAGTCCCGCGTGGCGACAGCCGGAAAGTGGAGCTCCTGGATGTCGGTTTTCAGGGCCCGGAAGATGGCCAGCTCGCGCTGAAGCTCCGTGGAGGTTGCGAGCTGGTCTTCGACGCGCAGGCGCTCGTCGGGCGGAGATTCACCGTCGAGGTAGCGCATCAGCTCCTCGGTGGTGACGGGTGTCGGGTGGCGGGGTCGGGGCGTGTCCATCGAGCTCAGGGGTACTCCGCGTTCATTTCGACGAGGGCCTGCTTGAGCGCGTTACGCGCATGGTAGAGGCGGCTTGCGACCGTGCCCTCCGGGATCTCGAGAATCTGTGCGATCTCCGAGTACCGAAATCCCTCGAGCTCCTTGAGGACCAGGATCTCCCGGTGCTCCGGGCCGATCTTCTCGAGTCCCTTCCAGAGGAGCTCTCTGGCCGCATTCCGCTGACGCACACGCTCGGGTCCCCGTTCAGCGTCGGCCGGGCGTTGCTCGAGTCTCTCGTCGAGCGCCTCGGTGCTGAACTTCGCCTTGCGGCTGCGGAGCATGTCGCGGCACTGGTTCCTCAGGATCTGGAAGAACCAGGGCCCGAACGACCGTCGCAGGTCGAAGCGTGGCAGTGTGTCGTATGTCTTGATGAACGCCATCTGCAGCGCATCCTTGGCGTCTTCCGTATTGCCCATCATCGCGATCGCGAGGCGCATGCCGGCGGGTTCGTACGCCCGTACCAGCGGCTCGTAGAACCGGGACTGACCGGCCTTGCACTTCCTGATCAGCTCGAGCTCCAACTGACGTTGCACCCTTACTCCCTTCCGAGCCCCATGCTCGTACCTGGGGATACGGATCCGGCGCCGGACTTCTTCACGCTTCCACGATGTCTCGAAGGGCGGAGATCAGTGCATCCAGGTCCGAGGTGTCATTGAAGCAGTGCGGCGACATGCGAAGCGCACCGTCGACGCCCTTGTCGTCGTAGTCGATGACTGCGTCGATCCGGGTCTGCGACGAGGTGTTGATGCCGCGGACCCGAAGGGCGTCGACCAGCGTCGCCGGCTCGTGTCCCTCGAAGGAAGCCGTGACCGTGGCGCACAGCACCGTCCCGCGGTCGAGAACGGTGCAGCCGGGCAGCCCCCTCAGACGGTCACGCAGGTCGGCCGCCAGGCCCCAGGCCCGCTCCCGGATCGCGTCGACCCCGAGCGCGTTGGCGTACGCCGCGGCCGCGCCGGTCCCCAGCACGAGCGCGTACGCGAACTCCCACGTCTCGAAACGACGCGCGTCGGGTGACGGCTGGTACAGATCCACGTCGATCCAGTCGGCTCCGCGCATGTCCGGGAAGAGAGGCTCGAGCCCCGCGTCGAGTACGCGGTCGGAGACGTAGAGGAAGCCGGCGCCGCGCGGCCCACGCAGGTACTTCCGCGACGTGGCGGAAAGGAAGTCGCATCCCATCGAATCGACATCGATCGGCATCTGCCCCACCGACTGGCATGCGTCGACGAGGAAGAGGACATCGCGGGCCCGACACATCGCGCCGACAGCATCCACGTCCTGGACCAGCCCCGAGTTGGTCGGGCACTGCGTGACTGCGACCAGCTTCGGCCTACGACGGTGGATGAGCCCTTCCATCGCTTCCGGGTCCACACCGCCCTCCGGCGCGTCCGGTGCCCGCACGATCTCCACCCCGAGCCGGTGCGCCAGCGAGAGGTACTGGATCTGATTGGAGACGTAATCGTTTCTCGTCGTGAGGATCACGTCGCCGCGCTCGAAGGGAATCGCCGAGAGAGCCGCAACGAACGATGCCGTGGCATGCTCCGTCATCGCGATGCGGTCGGGGGTGGTGCCCAGCAGGTCGGCTACGTGTCGGTAGCAGGTCGCGATCGGCGCTGCCGCCAGATCCGCGGCCTCGTAGCCGCCGACGTTCGCCTCGAGCTCGAGGTGATCGTGGATCGCATCGATCACGGGCCGGGGCATGAGCGAGGCCCCGGCGTTGTTCAGGTGTACGCGGTGTGCGAGGCCGGGGGTCTCGGCGCGGAGCCGATGAACCTCCTCCGGGGCGAACGGCGCCGTGCGGTCCCGGCGGACCGTCTCGATCGTCCCTCTCATCTCTCCTCTCTTCCTCGCGGCTGAGTCCGGGGCGCCCAAGATGGGGACTTCACCGCGCGATCACCACGTGCGGAGCCCCGTGCCGGGTGCCTATCCCCGGAGGGCAAGTGAGAGCGTGTACATGGGGAGGTCGCCCATCGGCGTTGCCGAGATCCAGTCGAGCCGGGCCTCGAAGCCCATGCGGGCGGCCCCGGCGACAGTCCAGCCGGCCTCGAGGCCGGCTCCCAGGTGCACCCCATGGTTCACGTACTCGAACGCCTCGACGCGGCGGACCGGAACGGGGACGGTCACGGTGCTCGTCATGCGTGTGCGCGCTCCTCCGGTCGAGAGCGCCACGCGAACGTGGTCGCCGGGATCGACGTGGTAGATCCAGCTGAGCAGGAGCGACGTCGTCCGCGCGTCCTCGTCGGCGAACGGGCTGATGGGCACGGTGGGATCGAACACACGCTGCGTTTCCACGAACCCGAGCCGCACCAGCTCCGCCCCGAGGACGACCCTCTGCCTCACTCGATATCCGACCCCGGCACGGATCGCCGACCCCGGCGGCGGGCCCGCTGCTCGGCCCGTGGGACGACCGTAGTGGACGTGCCAGCTCCATGGTCCGCGTGTCCCGAGCGGACCGTCGCGCGCAACCTCATCCGACGACGGGCGTGATATCAGAGCACCTACTCCGGCTCCCAGAAGGGCCCCGCCGATGGCGCCCGCGGGCGCGCCGATCATGAAGCCGTGCGTGAACTCCCCGTCGCACACCGCCCTGTCGCACAGTCCTGCGGCGAGGAGCCCGAAGAACGAGCCCAGACCGAGGGCTCCGATCGTGGCCCCGGCCGCCGCGAGGGGACCGGCGCGGCTCTGGGCCGCTCCGGGCGACGCCGTGAGGAGTGCTGCGAGCAGAGCGAGAAGGGGACTGGCGAGGGTCTTCATCGGTACCTCCGGTGCAGCGGAACCAGCACGCGGATGATCGCGCGGCGTCGCAGCGGCCCGTATCCGGCGAGCGACGTAGGGGCCGTGTAACACCCTCAGGCGCGACCAGTCCGTATGCCGGGCACCACCCCGGAGAGCAATGCGTCACCCGCACGAAGCCCCCGACCGCCTGCGCGGCCGGGGGCTCCCGATCGGACGGCAGTGCGAAATGCGCCCCCTGTCGCTACATGCCTCCCTGCTCGGACACCGCGTTCGCCTTCGCCTGACGCACCATCTCCCGCACGTCCTCCAGGAGCTGCTGCGTGTCGTACACGATCCCGTCCTTGATCGTGTACTTGATGCCGCCGACGCGCTCGACCTCGCCGGTGTCGTCGTTGAGGCGCGGAGTGCCCGTACCGTAGAGCACCTTCAGGTTCTCGAGCGGGTTCTCCGGAACGACGATCATGTCGGCCTTGGCGCCGACCTCGAGCACACCGAACTCCAGGTCGTTCTCCGTGCCCTTCGGCTTGTGCAGCTGGAGCGCGCCGTGGTACGTGGCGGCCCGAATCACCTCCAGCGGGTTGAAGCCCGCTTCCCGCAGCAGCTCCAGCTCACGGATGTAGTCGAAGCCGTAGAGCTTGTAGATGAAGCCCGAGTCCGACCCCGTCGTGACGATGCCGCCGGCGTTCTTGTAGTCGTTCAGGAACGTCATCCACTTCTTGTAGAACTGCTTCCAGTGGTACTCGTCCTCGCTGGTCCAGTAGAACCAGTACGAGCCGTGGGCCTGCCGGCTGGGCTGATAGAAATCCCACTGGCTGGGCAGCGTGTATTCGTCGTGCCACTCGGCCTCGCGGGCGCGCATCACGTCCCGGCTGGCCTCGTAGATGGTCATGGTCGGGTCGATCCCGAAATCGAGCTCGAGGAAACGCTCGATGAGCTCGTTCCACGCGTCGGAGCCCGGCTCCGCGGACTGGTTCCAGAGACGCCCGACCTGCCCGAAGCGGTGCTGCTCGTTCTGATAGTTGTAGTCGGCCGGGAAGTCCTGGATCGTTCGGCCGTCGAAGAGCGCTTCGAACAGGCCGTAGTAGTGCGTCATCATGTCGAGGCCCAGCTCCGCCGCGTCGAGCGCGTTCATGCGCGCCACGCCGGTCTGCGCGAGGTGGGCCACCGTGCCCAGCCCGTGCTGATGGGCCTCGTCGATCAGCGCCTCCATGATCGCGGGGGGGTACGACGTGAGCTTGAGCCCGTCGATCCGCGCTCCGTCGACCTCGACCTCGGCAGCCCACCGGACCCACTCCCGCGCCATCTCCGGTGACGTGACCGGCCCACGGTCCCAGGCCTCGCCCGGACGGGCGTAGACGAACATGCGCGGCGCAACGATCTCGTTGGCCTCGGAGAGCGCCTTCTGTTCCAGTGACCACATCATCGGTCCGAATCCGACGCCTCGGGCTGCCGTGATGCCGTTGCCCATCCAGAGCTTGTGCGTGTATTCGGCCTGGGGCGCCTTGCCGGCCCCGCCCGTGTGCACGTGCATGTCCACGAGGCCAGGCAGTATGTACATGCCCGAGACGTCGATCTCTCGCGTGGCTCCGTCCGGACGGCGGTCCTCGTTGATGGGCGCCATCGGGAAGCCGACCGCCTGGATCTCGACGATGCGATCGTCTTCGACCACGATGTCGACGGGGCCCAGCGGGGGGCTGCCGGCACCGTCGATGTATGTGCCGCCGCGCAGGATCAGGCGCTCGTGCGGGCCGTCACCCTCGTCGGCGCGGCGACGGTTGGTGTCCTCCATCCCGCCCTGCTGAGCGGTGGCACCGGTGGCAAGAACCAGCAGCGCGGCCAACGCGGCTCCCGCGCGGAACGTGGTGCGAAGCGTCTTCATGAATCCTCCCTCGAGTCCCTGCGAAGTGTCTGCCCGCCCTCGTGCTCTGCGGGCGAACCGGCCCTAAACATCCAACGGGGGCGGCGATCACGCCACGGGGTAGACGGTGCCGGGCGGGGGGGATTACGCGATATTCCTCGTCCTTCCGCCTTCGGGCCGTCGCGGCGTACGCGGGGCCCCGATCTCCGGTGAACCGGCTGCCGAAGGAGTCCAGTGAGCAATCCCGTTTCCCCAGCGAAGTCGGAGGGTGTCCCCGTGCCCGACGACGTGGCGCAGGAGGTCGACTCCCTCCGCGAACGGCTCCGGCGCCACAACTACCTCTACTATGTCGAGGCGCGTCCGGAGATCAGCGACGCTGCGTACGATGCGCTGTTCCGGCGGCTGCAGAAGCTGGAAGCGGAGTACCCGCAGCTCGCGTCGCCCGACTCTCCGACGCAGCGTGTCGGCGCACCGCCGCAGGACCGCTTCGAGACCGTTCGACACGTCGCACCCCTCCTTTCCCTGGATTCGTCGGAGAAGCGGGAGGACGTGATCCGCTTCGACGAGCGTGTCCGGAAGGCCCTCGGAGCCGGTGTGGATCCGGTCTACGTGATCGAGCCGAAGCTCGACGGGGCGTCGATCGAGCTCGTGTACGAGGACGGCGTGCTCGTGCGCGCGGTGACGCGGGGCAACGGACACCAGGGCGAGGGCGTGACGGAGAACATCCGGACCATCCGAACCGTGCCGCTCCGACTGCGGACCGACGTTCGCGAAGCTCCGCGAATGCTCGCCCTTCGCGGCGAGGTGATGATGTACGTGTCGGACTTCGCCGAATTCAATCAGCGGCTGGTCGAGTCGGGCGAGGAGCCGTACGCCTCCCCGCGCAACTCGGCGGCGGGAGCCATCCGGCAGCTCGACTCTCGCGTCACCGCGTCTCGAAAGCTCGACGTGCTCGTCTATGACGTCCTCGCCGCCGACGGCGCCTCGTTCTCGACGGATACGGAGGGAGTGCAGGCGATCCGGGATTGGGGGTTCCGCGTTCCCGACAACATCGAGGTCGTCTCGAGCCCCGAGGAGATCCTCGCGTACCACGCCACCTACGAGGCGGAGCGCGACGACCTCGACTACGAGATCGACGGGGTGGTGATCAAGCTCGACGACCTCGACGCACGACATGCCATGGGTGCGACCTCGCACCATCCGCGCTGGGCGCTGGCGTTCAAGTTTCCGCCGCGCCAGGAGGTCACGGTGATCGAGAAGATCGACATCCAGGTGGGCCGAACCGGAGTCCTGACGCCTGTCGCGTGGCTGCGGCCGGTGGTCGTCGGTGGAGTCACGGTGTCCCGAGCCTCCCTTCACAACCGCGAAGAGCTCAAGCGCAAAGACCTGCGTGAGCACGACACGGTCCGCATCCAACGCGCGGGCGACGTGATCCCTCAGGTGGTCGAGGTGGTCGAGCGGGGCGAGCACCGGTCTCCCCCGTTCGAGATGCCGACGACCTGCCCTGTCTGTGGCACCGGCGTATACGAAGACGGTCCCCGCACGATCTGCCCGAACCGCTTCGGATGCGAGGCGCAGCTGAAGGGCCGGATCGTACACTTCGGCTCGAGGGCGGCCCTGGACATCGAGGGCCTGGGTGAGGAGACCGCGAACCTGCTCGTCGGGAGGGGCCTGGTGCACCGGCTCGCCGAGCTCTTCGACCTGCAACCCGGGCAGCTGGTGGAGCTCGAGGGGTTCGCCGAGAAATCGGCGAACGCGCTCGTGGAGGCGATCCAGGCCAAGCGAAGTCCGGATCTGGTGCGCTTCCTGATTGCGCTGGGCATTCCGGAGGTCGGGGTTACGGTGGCGCGCACGCTCGCGCAGAGCTTCGGCTCCTTCGAGGCCATACGGGCCGCGACCGTCGAGCAGCTCGTGGAGATCGACGGGATCGGTCCACGGATGAGCGAGGCGATCACCGGGTTTTTTGCGGACGAGCGGAATGCGGAGGCCGTCGACGGGATCCTCGAGAGGGGTGTAGCGCCGCAGACGGTCGAGCTCGTATCGAACGATCTGCCGGATCTCGGCACGGCCGTCTTCACAGGCGCGATTCCCGTTCCCCGTGTGGTGGCCGAGACTGCCTGGCGTTCAGTGGGTGGCAAGACCGCAGGCTCGGTCTCGAAGAAGACTGCCTTCGTCGTGGCCGGAGAGAACGCGGGGTCGAAGCTGGAGAAGGCTCAGAAGCTGGGCGTCGAAGTCCTCGACTTCGACGAGTTCGTCGATCGTCTGAAGGAGCACGGAGGAAAGCTCGGCACGGGGGTCGGCAACGACGAGGCAGGAGCGGACTGATGGAGAATCTGGATATCGCCCGGACGCTGACGACTCTCGCGGACCTGCTCGAAATCCAGGGCGCGAACCCGTTCCGGATCCGAGCCTACCGCAATGCCGTCAACACGATCGAAAGCCTGAGCCGGCCGCTCACGGCCATGATCGAAGCCGGTGAGGATCTGACCGAGCTTCCCAACGTCGGAAAGAACGTCGCGGCGCACATCGTCGAGCTGCTGGACACCGGACATATCGGTCGGATGGACGAGGTCACCGCCGAGTTTCCGGAGACGCTCGTGGAGCTCATGCGGCTGGACGGGGTCGGGCCGAAAAAGGCGCGTAAGCTGTTTGAAGAGTTGCGGGTCGAGACCGTCGACGACCTGGAGGAGCAGATCGAGCGAGGCGCGGTCCAGGAGCTGGAGGGATTCGGGGAGAAGAGCGTCGAGAAGATCCGCCACGCCATCGAGGACTACCGCAAGCACACGGGGCGCTTTCGCATCCACGAGGTCGAGCAGCTGATCGCGGGACTCCTCGAGTACGTGCGTGAGACGCCGGGCGTGGGAGAGGTGCAGGTGGCGGGAAGTCTCCGGCGCAGGAAGGAGACGATCGGCGACGTGGATCTCCTGGCTCGTTACGAGGGCGATGGCACGCCGGTCGTCGATCGATTCGTGGCGTACGAGGGAGCGGCGCGGGTGGAGGGTGCCGGACCGACCAAGGGAAGCATCGTGCTGCACTCCGGCCTGCAGGTGGATCTGCGCGTGATTCCGGCTCGTTCGTTCGGGGCCGCCCTGCAGTACTTCACGGGCTCGAAAGAGCACAACGTCGCCGTCCGGACGCGAGCCGTCCGCGAAGGAATGAGGGTGAACGAGTGGGGCGTCTTCCGGATTCCCCCCGACGTGGATCCGGCGACGCTCGGCAAGGAGGAAGGCGAGAGGCTGGCCGGGAAGACCGAGGAAGACGTGTACGACGCCCTCGGGATGGACTGGATGCCGCCCGAGCTGAGGGAGAATCGTGGTGAGGTGGAGGCCGCCGTCGCGCACGACGTGCCACGGCTCGTGACTCTCGAGGACATCCGGGGGGACCTCCAGATGCACTCCACGTGGAGTGACGGGATGGTCTCGATCGAGGAGATGGCGCTCGCGTGCCGGGATCTCGGTTATGCGTACATCGCGATCACCGACCACAGCCAGGCCATGGCCATGGTCCAGGGACTGACGCCGGAACGTGCCCGCGCCCAGTGGGAGGAGATCGACGAGGTTCGTGAGCGGATCGACGGCATCGAGATCCTCCGGAGCACCGAAGTCGACATCCTCAAGGACGGCTCGCTGGACATGCCCGACGACGTCCTCGAGGAGCTGGACGTGGTGGTCGTCTCGGTGCACTCGTTCATGGACCAGGACCGGAAGACCATGACCGAGCGGGTGATCAAGGCGATGCAGCACCCCTGCGTCGACATCCTCGCTCATCCGACCGGGAGGATCATCAATCGGCGGGAGGCATTCGCGATGGACGTCGAGGCGGTGCTCACCGCCGCTGCCGAGCTGGAGGTCGCGGTCGAGCTGAACGCCAACCCGAACCGGCTGGATCTCAGCGACGTGCACGTGCACCGGGCCAGGGAGCTCGGGGTGCCGGTGGTCATCAGCACGGACGCGCACAAGCCGGCGGGTCTCGAAAACATGCGCTTCGGAGTCGACCAGGCCCGTCGGGGCTGGCTGGGCCCCGACGACGTGCTGAACACCCGCTCCCTCTCGAAGTTCAAGAAGTGGCTCGCCCGGCGGTCTTCATGAGCAGAGGCGAAGTCCACCAGGCGATCGATCGCTGGCAGGCCACGGGTCTCGTCGACGCGGCGACCGCCGGAAGGCTTCGAGCCGACGTGGCGCGCCACGCCGATGCGTCCGCGCGACGACTCTCGCAGTACGTGCTCGCGTTCACCGGCGCCGTCGTGCTGGTGACGGCCGGTGGCGTCTTCCTGGAGTGGGCCTGGCCTCTTCTGGACGAGCGAGGGCGCACGCTGGTGCTCGGCGTGATCGGTCTCGGCGTTCTGGGTGGGGGAATCGGCCTCGAGCGGTCCACTCGCTGGCTGCCGGCGGGTCTTCTGATGCAGACCGCCGGTGTCGCGCTCCTCCTGTCCGCGTACGTGTACTCGGAGCGGGCGTGGAGTGATCAGACTCTGGGCGGATCGGTGGTCGGCCTCTTCGCGCTTGCGACGCCGATCGTCCTTACGGCGCGCGCGATGCGGAGCAGCGCCTTCATGCCGGCCGTGCACATGGCGGCGGGTCTGGCCTTTCTGGCGGTCTTCCTCGACCGGACGACGTCGCTCTCCGGTGACGCGATCGTCTGGGTGCTGGATCTCGTTCTCGTGGGAGCGATCGCGGTCTTCGTCCGCGTGCTGCTGGGCGACCCCGACGGTCAGCGGCACCCGTGGGCACTCAACGCCTTCGTGCTCGCCATGGGGGGCGGCTTCGTCCTCGTCGCCCTCACGGTCTTCGAGACGCTTCACATGTCCGAAGACGGTCTCCTGGCGCTCGACGCCTGGCTTCTACTTTCCGCGGGCGTGACACTCTGGGGCGTTCACCTCGCTCCTCCCGGGCTTCGCAGGTCATGGTTCGGCGTACTGCTCTCCCTGGAGATGCTGGCCTGGATCGGCCTGGGGCTCCTGACGGTCGACGAGACGTTCGGAGGCCCGCCCGAGCTCGCCATCGCCCTCGTCGGGGGCGCCGGGGTGCTGGCGTTCGTGCACGCCGACCGGCACGGGCTGCGAGCGCTGATGGCTGCGGCGTCCCTCGCCTTCATCGTGCCCGTGTGGTGGTGGGCGGTGGAGCGGGGGGGTGCGCTGGGTGGGATAGCGGCGCTCGTCGGGACGGCGGTGTTCCTCTTCTGGGCGTCCGGTCGTCGCGAGCAGCTCTTCAAGGCTGAGTGAGGGCCGGGTAGCTTTACCTCCCGCTCCGGGCGCGGGCCGCTCGGAGCAGTCCCCGGACGTGGAGCTCTCCTGATGCTGCCGATCGACCTCAAGGGAAAGCGCGCCTTCGTGGCGGGCATCGCGGACGACAAAGGCTACGGATGGGCCATCGTGCGCGCGCTGGCGCGCGCCGGCGCCTCCGTGTGCGTGGGCACGTGGCCGCCCACGCTCCGGATCTTCACCAAGAGCCTCGAGCGCGGAAAGCTGGACCTCACGCTCCCCGAAGGTGGGGAGATCGAGCTGGAGCGCATCTATCCGCTCGACGCCGTCTTCGACACGGACGAGGACGTACCCGAGGAGGTAGCCACCGACAAGCGGTACGCCTCCCTCTCGGGGTACAGCATCCAGGGAGTCGCCGACCGGTTGCGCAGCGACTTCGGGGAGGGTTGTCTCGACGTGGTCGTCCACTCCCTCGCCAACGGCCCGGAGGTACAGAACGCGCTGCTCGACACCAGCCGGAGGGGATATCTGGCCGCGGTGTCGGCGAGTGCCTACTCGATGGTGAGCATGGTCCAGCGCTTCGGGCCGCTCATGCGGACCGGAGGTGCCGTCGTGTCGCTGTCGTATCTCGCGGCCGAGCGCGTGGTCCCGGGTTACGGTGGCGGCATGAGCTCCGCCAAGTCCGCCCTCGAGGGAGATACGCGCACTCTGGCATACGAGGCCGGACGTCGGTTCGGCATCCGCGTCAACACGATCAGCGCGGGCCCGCTCGCGAGCCGTGCAGCAAAGGCGATCGGCACGATCGACCGCATGGTCGAGTACTACGCTCAGAACGCGGCACTGCCGGAGGCGAACACCGCCGACGAAGTCGGATGGGCGGCGGCCTTTCTCTGCTCTCCACTCGCCGCGGGTATCACGGGTGAGACGCTGCATGTGGACAAGGGCTACCACGCCATGGGGATGCAGGCGGAGACGCAGCTTTCCGCAGAGTCCTGAGCGCTGGACCCGACCGGTGAGTCGGGACTCTCGGAGGTGGCGGTGACCGATTCCGAGCTCGGCACCCGGCTGCCACTGATTCTCACCGATCCGCCCGGGCCCGTCTCCAGGGCGATGGCGGATCGCCTGCGACGCGTCGAGTCGCGCAACGTCACGTACGTCGGCGACGACTGGCCCGTGTTCTGGGCCGACGCCCGGGGCGCCAACGTGCGCGATGCCGACGGCAACGTCTACGTCGATCTGACCTCGGCATTCGGCGTCGCGCTTCTGGGCCATCGGAGCGCGCCGCTCGAGCACGTGCTCCGACATCAGTCCCTGGTTCACGGCATGGGAGACATCCATCCTCCGGTCGTGAAGCTGGAGCTGCTCGAGCGACTGGCCGCGGTGGCGCCTTGGGCCGACGTCGGCATCGTACTCGCCAGTACGGGGTCCGAGGCGGTGGAGGCTGCGCTCAAGACCGCGGCGCTCGCGAGTGGTCGGCCCGGGATCATCGCCTTCGAGGGTGGCTACCACGGACTGACGCTCGGCTCCCTGGCGGTGACCAGGCGGGCCCACTTCCGGAGCGGATTCGAGGACCGACTGTACGGCGGCGTGGCGTTCGCCCCGTTTCCGGACTCGGTGCGGGACCGAGATGCAGGGGGTGCGGACGCCCTGCAGGAGGTCGAGCGTATCCTCGAGCGAGGTGCCCCGAACGGAGATCCGATCGGTACGCTGATCGTGGAGCCCGTGCAGGCCCGAGGGGGCGCGCGTGTTCCGCCCGAGGGATTCATGCGGGCGCTCTCCGAGCTGGCGGCGGCGCACGGCGTCGTGATCGTGGCGGACGAGATCTTCACGGGCATGGGGCGGTGCGGAGCATTGTTCGCATCCGAGCGCGTGGGACTTCGCCCCGACGTCGTGTGCGTCGGCAAGGCTCTCGGTGCCGGTCTCCCGATCTCGGCCTGTATCGCTCGCCGCGACGTGATGGACGCGTGGCCGGCCAGCGAGGGGGAGGCGGTCCACACGAGCACGTTCCTCGGACATCCCCTCGCCTGCGCCGCGGCCGTCGCGGTGCTCGACGCGTTCGAGCCCGACGAGGTGGCGACCCGAGTCGAGGCGGTGGGAAGGTCGATTTCGGAGGGACTCCGTGAGCGGCTCGAAGGGCTGCCGTGTGTGGCCGACATCCGTGGAATGGGACTCCTCCTCGGGGTCGAGCTCGTGGGCGGGGACGGCTCGACTCCCCGGTACGGAGCGGGAGCGGAGGTGGCGGCGAAGCTGCTGGGCGAGGGGGTGATCGCCCTGCCGGCCGGGGATCACGGCGAGGTGATCGAGCTGACGCCCCCGGTGGTGATCACCGAGGCGCAGGTCGACCATGCCCTGGATCGACTCGCCGGTGTGGTGTCGGGGCTTCCGTGACTCCCGGAGGAAGGAGGCTGTCGGGCGAGGCGGGTCGACGCGGTCGCATCGCCGCGCTCGGGGTGGTCGGCCTGGTCTGCACGGTCGGGATGGTGGGCATGTCGGATCTGGGCGGGTCGGCCTCCGTGACGAAGGGAGGGCCGGCGACGCGCGACGAGCCGGCGATGACGGTCGGGGGCGCCTCGGCGACCACGGTTCCGGTCCTCCTCGTGCCCGGGTGGTTCGACTCGGCGCGAGAGCTCGCGGCCCTGCGCATCCACCTGCTCGGGGTGGGCTGGCCCGGCTCCCACGTAGCCGCGGTGGATTTTCGGGAGCCTACGGGCAGCAACCGGGATCACGCCGACGAGCTGGAAGACGCGGTCGAGGCTCTACTCCAGTCGAGCGGGAGCTCCGAGATCGACATCGTCGCTCATTCCATGGGCGGCCTTGCGACCCGCTGGTACCTGCTCAGGCAAGAGGGTGCGCCCGTGCGACGGGTGGTATTCCTGGCGTCGCCTCATCGCGGCACGCTATCGGCTCACCTCGCGTGGGGAGGAGGAAGGGAGGAGATGATGCCCGGAAGCCCCTTCCTCGACACGCTCAACACGACGGCACCGACGCCACCGGGGGTCGAAGCGATCACGGTCCGGACGCTCATCGACACGCACATCGTCCCCGGTGAGAGCGCGACCTTGCCCGACGTGCCCGACTACCCGCTGTGCTGCCCCACCCACTCGGGGCTCCTGCGGGACCCCGACGTGTTCGAGATCGTGCGGTCGTTTCTGGAATCGGGCACGGTATCGCGCGCTCCCTCGAATGGGGTGCGGCCGTGACGAACGGATCCGCGACGGAGCCGGCAGGCGTGTCCTCGTCTCCCGACTGGCGAGGGGTCCTGTTCGATCTCGACGGGACCCTGGCCGACACCGTCGAGCTGATCCTGAGGAGCTTTCGTCATACGATGCGCCGCCATCTCGACGCCGTGCCGCCGGACGATCGGTTCCTCGCGACGATCGGGAAGCCGCTCCCCGTTCAACTCCGGGACTTCGCGGACGACGACGATCACTGGCGGGCGATGCGGGAGACCTATGTCGCCTATCAAAGGAGTCTGCACGACGACCTGGTCCGCCCGTTCCCCGGAGCTCGGGCCACCATCGAGCAGCTTCGGGCCCGTGGGGTTCGCGTCGGAATCGTGACGAGCAAGGGGCACCGGATCGCGCGGCGGACGCTCGAGGTGTGTGGGCTGGACCGCTGGGTGGAGCACGTCGTGTGCGGCGACGAGGTCCGCCGCGGCAAGCCCGATCCCGAACCGGTGCACCGGGCGATGGAGGCGCTGGGGATCGAGGACGCGCCACGCCGCGTGATGATCGTCGGAGATTCCCCCTTCGACCTGCGCGCCGGCCGGGCGGCAGGCATACGAACGGCGGCCGTGGGGTGGGGACCCCTCGACCGCCGTGTCCTGCGGGCGGAAGGGCCTGACTTCTTCCTCGACCGGATGGAGGACGTCCTGCGGGTGACTCCGCAGAACCGGTGAGGTCGGGTCAGGACTGCCCGAAGGAAGTCGCGAAGTCGATCTGTTCCGCCAGATCGAGATCCTTTTCCGTGATGCCGCCCGCCTGGTGCGTGGACAGAGAAAGCGTCACCGTTCCGTCACGCACCTCGATATCCGGATGATGCTTGTGGGTGTCGGCCAGCGTCGCGACCCGATTCACGAAGACGATCGAGTCACGGAAGTGCGAAAACTGGAACTCCTTCGTGAGCTTGTTGGAGCGACGCCTCCAACCACTTCTGTCGCTCAGCCACCCTCGTACGGACTCAGCGTTCAACTTCCTTGGCGACTCCACCACCTGCATCCTTCAACTCCGTCTTCTAAAACCATTTACGGGTGCCCATCCGCCTTCGGGGGGACCGGCTCCCGGTACCACTGTATCCCTAATGACTCGCACCGGGGGGGAAGCGTTGAGGGGTTGAGCAACCCACGGGCCTTGGGTAGTATTTGAGCCCTTCGGAAACGAGGGTGTCACGACGCCCCCATCGTCTAGTGGCCTAGGATATCGCCCTCTCACGGCGAAGACCGGGGTTCGAGTCCCCGTGGGGGTATGCTCAGGCGGAGGTCCGGGACGATTCGGACCGGGCCTCCGCTTCCGCGTATCGGTCGCTTAGCTCAGCTGGTAGAGCGCTACGTTCACATCGTAGATGTCGCAGGTTCGAGTCCTGCAGCGACCATGCAGAAGGGCTCCGCGGCCGTCGGCCAGCGGAGCCCTTTCTCGTGCAGTCGGCCGTTGTCCGTGGTCAGCGCCCGCTGCCGAGCACCGAGCCGGTCAGCTGCTCGTACTCCATGTGGTAGGCGACGCAGATGACTTCGCGGTCGTCCAGCTCCTTCCAGGACCGGCTGCTCGGATAGATCGACGTGTAGTCGATCTCCGATTCCTCGTAGCTTCGCCCGATGGCCGAGGCGAAGCGATCGTAGCACCCTTCGAACGCGAGCTCTTCCACACGCTCCTCGCCGGGCCACGTGCCCGTGAGGTCGAAGGTCGCGTACACCTCGTTGTCGTGGGGCTCGGCGCAGGGGACACCGTGGACTTCGCTGATCTCCGACTGCTCGAACGCGGAGTCGTCGAAACAGTCTCCGACGCGCATCTCGAAGGCGTCGACGGTGCCGGCCGTCATGATCTCTCCGGACTCGCCACGGGTCGCTGCCCTGCTCAGGCCGATGGCGGCGGCAGCAGCGATGCCGGCAACCAGGATGGAACGCGCTTCGATCACGGTACTTACCTCGATGGGGTGGCTTCGGGTCGGAACAACCTCCTATATCGACCTTATCCGAGGCCGTTCTCGGCAGGCAACAGAAAAATGCCGCTCCGCGAAGGACGTGCTTGCCACCCGAAGCGGGATGGCCGTATGGTCGAGCGCGATCCGTGGCTTTCCCGTGCCCCGAGCCGAGGAGCACACGCTGTCGGTCTTCGTCCGCCTCTTCGGGGCCCTGCTGCTGGCGGCAACGCTCTTTCCGGGCGAGATCCTGCTGGACGGCCTGGATCAGGGCTTCCACCGCGACACCATGATGGTCGGGACCCGAGCCCACCGGCAGCTCCTGACCTGGGGGGCTGTGGGGATCCTGCTGGTCGCGTTGGTGCTCGGTCGTCTCGTCGGAGACTCGATGCTCGGCCGAGCCCTGGTGCGCGCCCGCCCGCCCGTGCTTCGTCTTTCGCCGCGGAGGTGGGCGGTCGTGACCGGTGTCACGAGCTTCGGACTCGCGCTGCTGGTACAGCGCGGGGTCTACGAGGGGCTCCTGACGAATCCGGACGAGATGGTCTCTCTGATCCAGGCCCGATATCTGGCGACGGGGCGTCTCGGAGGGTCGTTGACCGAGGACCCCGCGCATTGGCTCGCGATCAACGCGCTGGTGACGCCGGCCGGCTGGGTGTCTCAGTATACGCCGGGCCACCTCGTGGTTCTGACCCTCGGCGTGCTGACGGGTGCTCCCCTGTTGGTCGGGCCGGTGGCCGCGGGGCTGGCGACGGGCCTCTTTTCGAGGTCGTTCGAGCTACTCCTGCCCGAACGGGTCTTCGTGGCCCGGGCAGGTTCCCTGCTCCTCGCACTCTGCCCCTTCACGGCGTTTCTCGGGGGGCAGATTCTCAGCCATTCGACCACCATGGTGGCCGGCGCGGCTGGGCTCTACGCATCGCTCCGATCCCGTGATGCCGAGACCAGGCTCGCCGGCCTCTCCTGGGCATGGGCCGCCGGCGTCGCCGGGGCGTTCATGGTCGCGGCCCGGCCGTGGACGGGCCTCACCGTAGGAACGGTGCTGGTGTTGGGGCCCTGGGTCGGGCGGTTTCAGTCGGGCGCGCTCGTTTCGCGCAGTGTCGCCGTGCTCATGGGGGGAGCTCCCCTCGGCGCGCTGTTCCTCGCGTACCACCGCGTGGTGTTCGGGGCGTCGACACGCCTGGGGTACGTCGTCGCCTTCGGTCCCGCGCACGGGATCGGCTTCCACGTCGATCCGTGGGGGTACGAGTACACCCTGCAGAAGGCCCTTGGCGTCACCTCCGGCGACCTCGCGATGCTGGGGCTGCAGATCTGGGAGTCCCCGCTCTCTCCGCTGCTGCTGGTCGGCGCCTGGCTTCTGCTACGCCCGGGCTCGCTACGTACCCCGGCCGGATTCCTCCTCGCGTGGGCGATGGTGTCGATCCCCGCCAATCTGGTCTACTGGTTCCACGCCCCCCGGATGTATGTGGAGTCGGTCCCTGCGTGGTTGCTTCTCGCCGTCATGGCGGTCGCGGATCTCGGTGGGACGAGGGAAGGCGGGGAGGAGCGCGGGGCCGAGGCCGCGGTCGGCGAGTCCGTCCGGGCGAGCACGTACCGTGCGACCGTGGGATGGGCCTGCGTCCTCGGTGTTGCCGCGCCCGTCTGGTTCCTGGGGCAGCGAGTCTCGGTACTGCGCTGGGACGACATGACCCGGGCGCGCCTCGTCGAGCCCGCGGAGCTCCCCGACCAACCGAGCCTGGTCTTCGTCCACACGAACTGGTGGGACCGAATCGGGCGGCTCCTTCAGGCCGAGGGCATGCGAAGCGACTCCACCGAAATCCTGCTGCGGCTCCGCGACCCCTGCGAGCTCTGGAGCTATGCGCAGGAGCGGCGTACTGCCCGCCTGGCCGGTAGCCCGCCACCGCCTCCCATCCCTCTGGAGACCGGGCCCATCGGAGCGCCGACACCGATTTGCCAGGAGCAGATTCGATCGGATCGATTGGACGTGGTGGCGCTTCTGCCCATGCTGTGGCAGGGCGACCTGCCCGGACTTCCGCCCCGCGGCGCCCTGTACGTGCGGGATTACGGACCCGAGTCGAATCAGCGACTCCTGGACGCCTATCCCGACCGGGTGCCCCTCCTCTTCCGGGCCGACGGAACGGGGCGTCCGCCTGTCCTCGTGCCTTACGAGGACGGGATGGAGACGCTCTGGCGCTAGCGCCCCAGGGACCTCACGAGGACGGTCGCGAGCATCGCGCCCGCCAGCACCGCGGCGACGCCGAGGGCCAGGGAGCCGAGAGCGTATCCTCCCGCGCGGACGACCTCTCCTGCGCGTGCGAGCGCCACGGTCTCGTAGCTGAAGGTGCTGAAGGTGGTGAACGAGCCCAGGAAGCCGATCGCCAGCAGCTCGCGCGAGAGATTGGACGGGGCACGGTGCTCGAGCCAGACGAAGAGGAAGCCGAGCGTCAGGGATCCCACGACGTTGACGGCCAGCGTGCCCCAGGGCATCTCGGCCCCGGCGAGACTGCGGACCCAGTCGGTCACGTAGTACCGGGCGACGGCACCGAGCGCTCCGCCGAGGCCGACGACAATCGGTACCACTCAGCTCCCCGCCGAAGCCGAGGGAGTCGCGAGTGACTGCAGGAAGGCGAGGATCGCCTCCGCGATCTCCTTCGGAGCATCCTCCTGGATGAGATGCTTCGCGTCCAGGCGCTGGACACGCGCGTTCTGGAAGGCGTCGCGGAAGCGCTCGAGGGAGGGGCGTGTGAAGAGCAGATCCTGCATTCCCCACGTGAGGAGGAGGGGGACGTTCGAGAGGAGTGAGTGGACGTCCTCTTCCAGTCGGCGGAGCCAGGGCGTCGCGGTCATGAGCTGCACGGGAAACTCGGCCGCGCCGACGCGGCTGGCCGGGGTGGGAAGCGCATCCCGATAGTGATCCATGACCTCGTCGGGAAGCGGATGCTTCACCGCCTTGGGCAGGAGCTTCTCGACCAGAAAATTGCTCTTGAGGATCTGGCTCTGCATCGGTGCCATCGACATCAGGTATGCGAAGCTCTTCCCCTGAACGGATTCGATGGGCCAGAACCACGTGTTGCCCATGACGAGCGCGCGGATCCGGGGGAGCTCGTCAGCCGCAACGCGGAGGCCGATCGGCCCGCCCCAGTGCTGGCCCATCACGGTGAGGCGCTCGAGGCCGAGATGACGCACGAGGTCCCGGACGATGCCCGCGTGCTCGTCGGGCGTGTAGTCGTAGACCGCCGGGCGCACGGAGAGCCCGAAGCCCGGATAGTCCACGGCGATACAACGGAACTTCCTCTTCAGGCGGATGATGATCCCCCGGTAGACGAAGCTCCAGGTGGGGTTCCCGTGCAGGAAGAGGATGGGGTCGCCGACACCCTCGTCGACGTAATGGACCGGCCCGACCCGGCTGTCGAACCAGCGGGACGTGAAGGGAAAGAGCCGGGAGTCGGGGGTAAAGGGAGGGACGTGTGGCACGGCTGCCGTACTTCGGGTGCACGGAGCGGACCGTCCGACGCGATCGGTCGCGACTTCGAAGGACGGCCAACGATGGCCGTTCGCGGCCGGAAGGGAAAGACCGATCAGCCGGGCGCCACCCCGACCGAGCAGGGGATATGCCGGACCGTAGCCTGGTTCCAAACGAGACGGGGGCCGCCGAGCGTACCCGGCGACCCCCTGCGAGAGCCGGCATCGAGCCGGCCTCGGCTTCGTTCGATCAGCTGCCCGATCCGGGCTCCTGCTCGGACATCATCATGGGCGGCTGGCCGTTGTGGTCGATGACCAGGACGACCCGGCGATTCTCCCACCCGGCCGTGCCCGGACCCCAGCCGTTGGCGACCAGGCGACGCGAGTCCTCGCCGTAGCTGACGGTCTTCACTCGGTCCTCCGTGATGGCGGTCCGGCCGACCAGGTACTGCGCCACGGCCTTGGCCCGCTGCTCGCCGAGCCAGAGGTTGTAGGCCTCGTCACCCGCGGGATCGGTGAATCCCTCGACGGTGATCAGGGCGTTCGGATAGTACTTCTGGGCGACGCTTCCGAAGCGGGCGAGAACGGCCTCGTCCTCGGCCTCCACCGTAGCGTCGTCGAAGCCGAAGTACACCGGGACGTTGAAGCGAAGCTCGTCCTCGAGCTGGGCGATCGCCACCTCGAAATCCTCCTCCATCTGCCGGAGGTCGGCCTCGAGCGCAGCCATGCGCTGGTCCATCTCGTCCATGCGGCCGTTCAGATCGGAGGCGACCTGCTGGTCACCGGCCTGCATCTCCTGCTGCATCTCCGAGCGCAGGGCGGCGAGGCTGGCGTCCATTTCGTCCGGGCTGACGGTCTTGCACGCCCCGGCGGTGCTTGCGACGGCGAGGGCGGCGATCAGGCCGAGCCCCCTTCTGTTCAGTTCGAGCGTGCTCATGTTGGTGAGCTCCCCTCTCTTGGTTTGATGACTCTCACGGTGAGGGCTTGGGTCCCTCGGTACGGGCCAAACTAATGATGCAGGAAGAGTGCCAGAATCGAATAACCCTTGTTTCATGCGGGTTCTCGCGAGAGGCGGAAACATCCGTGTGGCGCGCGCGCTACTCGAGGTAGGTGTACCCCTGGAGGCTCTCGTCGAGGAATCGGCGCAGCCGCGCACCCTCCGAGAGCGTCAGTCGCTCCGTCTCGAGAGCCGACTCGATGTCCTGGCGCAGACGGCGTCGCATCTCCTCGGGCTCGAACTGGACATAGCTGAGCACCTCGCGCACCGTCTCTCCCTCGACGATCGTCTCGATACGCCAACGATCGTCCTGGCCCAGGGTGACGTGAACGGCATTCGTATCGCCGAGAAGGTTGTGGAGGTCTCCCAGGGTCTCCTGATAGGCGCCGGTCAGGAAGATCCCCAGATAGTACGGATCCGCGTCGCCATCCTGGCCGAAGCTTCCCCCGTCGCGCGCTGCGTGGAGCTCGAGCGTGGTCTTCACCTCGCCGTCTCCCGGAAAGCGATCCACGCGCCCGTCCGAGTCGCACGTGATGTCGGCCAGGACGCCATGACGCGTCGGGGCCTCGTCGAGCCGGTGAATGGGCATGATCGGGAAGACCTGCCCGATCCCCCAGGAATCGAGGAGCGACTGGAAGACGCTCATGTTCACGAAGTAGAGGTCCGCGAGGCGATCAGGGAGGTGCGCGAGAGACTCGGGCAGATCGTCGCCGAGTCGTTCCAGAGCCGCGCTCCCCACGGCCCAGAAGAGCTCTTCACAAGCAGCCCGGCTCTTCAGGTCCATGTATCCGAGGTTGAAGAGGTTGGTTGCCTCCGCGAGGGCGTGCTCCGCGTCGGCGTAGACCTCGGGCAGCTCGTCGTCGTCCGTGTCGAGGCGACCATAGGCGTCGTACACGTCGAGCAGCGGCTGCGGGGGCTCGTCGGCACCGAGTGCCGAGGCCACGAGCCGGTCGTCGGGCGTGACCCGGAAGACGCGGCTCCCGATCACTTCGCACACGAGCACGCTGGAGTGGGCGACCAGTGCCCGGCCCGACTCGGTCATGATGCGGGGGTGGGGAACCTCGGCCTCGTCGCACACGGACATGACCCGATGCACGATGTCCGTCGCGTATTGGTCGAGGGTGTAGTTGATCGACGACTGAGTCGCCGAGCGCGAGCCGTCGTAGTCGACGCCCAGTCCTCCTCCGAAGTCGAGCGTCTCGAGGGGTGCCCCGGCACGCACCAGCTCCACGTAGAGGTGTGCGAGCTCGCTGACCACGTACTTCACGGCGCGAATGTCGTAGATCTGCGACCCCACGTGGCAGTGGAGCATCTTGAGGCCGCCGAGCAGGCCCTCACGCTCGAGGTACTCGACGGCGTGGAGGAGCTCTCCTACGGACAGTCCGAACTTCCCGCGCATCCCGGAGGATTCCGACCAGCGGCCGACGCCCGGTGCGGCGAGCTTGGCCCGGATGCCGAAGTCGGGCAGGACATCGTTCTCGCGCGCGGATGCCGCGATCAGGCGAAGCTCCTCGGCCTGCTCGACGACGGGGAGAATGTTGCGCCCCATCTTGGCGGCCAGGACGACCGTCTCGATGTACTCGGAGTCCTTGAATCCGTTGCACACCAGCGGCATGGCGTTGAAGCCCTGCGTGAGGGACAGCCCCGCGAGCAGCTCGGGCTTGGATCCGACCTCGAGACCGAAGCCGAGCTCGGCCCCTATATCACGAACTGCTTCGCAGACGTGCCGCTCCTGGTTGACCTTGATCGGGTACACGCAGGAGTACTCGCCCCGATAACCGGTCTCGGCGATGGCATCGTCGAAGGCGCGACGCAGCTCACGCATGCGGTGCTCGAGGATTCCGGGCAGGCGTATGATCACCGGCGTGCCGATCTCGCGCGCGGCGAGCCCGCGGACGACCTCGTGCAGGTCGATCTGCCTCTGCGAGGCGTCGGGGTGTGCGAGCAGGGTGCCCTGGTCGGATACGGAGAAGTAGCCCTCTCCCCAGGCGTCCACCCGGTACAGGTCGGCTGCGTCGGCGGGGGTCCAGGCCTCGGCTTCACGTGCCGGCACAGGCGGTGCGGAGGGGGCTGCGGTCTGCTTCACGGGATTCCTCTTTCCATTATGTGCGGAAATATCACGCGCCGACGTCGGGGACGGAATCGTCCAGTGGCTCCGTCGCCCGGCTCCTCCGTCGCTGGCGTCCGGGGCCCGGCAAGCGCCACTCTTCCGACGATCCATCCATCGCACTCGTGGACCCCCACCCGTGGACGACCATGGCCCGCACGCGCATCAGCTCCGGCTCGACCTCGCTCGCTGCGACGACCATCCTCGCCTTGCTGGCCGCCTGCCTCCCCGCAGAGGATCGCGGCGCAGATCAGCGGGCTTCGGACTCCGGAGCTGCGGTGGACACCGCCGCCTCCGACGAGTGGCGGCACTATGCCGGTGACCCCGGGGGCGGCAAATATGCGCACCTGTCGGACATCGACACGTCCAACGTCCACCTTCTCGAAGTGGCCTGGGTGGCACGAGCTCGCGACTTCCCTGCGGATCTGTTCGAGGGAGCAGACCACGAGGGGGTCGATATCCCCGAGGACGCCCGGGCGACCGGAGCGTGCGGAACGTGTCACGGGGAGAGCATCCGATTCGAGACGACGCCGATCATGGTGGAGGGCACCCTGTACGTCTCCACCCCGGCGAACCGGGTTCTCGCGCTCGATCCTGCGACCGGAGAGGAGTGGTGGGCCTACGACCCCGGGGTCGACGTCGAGAGAAGCTACTCGGAAGATCTGATCAGTCGCGGCGTCTCGAGCTGGCTGGATCCGGAGGCCGAGGACGGCGCCCGCTGCCGCCGACGCGTATACCTGGCCACGATCGACGCGAGGCTCATCGCGCTCGACGGCGCGACCGGACGGCCGTGCGCCGACTTCGGTGAGGACGGCACGATCCGCCTCGACCGAGGCGTGGCGATCAACGCGAGGGAGGTCGACATGGGAGACTACCTCGTGACGTCTCCCCCGGCCGTGGTGAATGGTGTGGTCGTGGTGGGCTCCGCGATCGGCGATAACCGGCGCAAGGACGTCGAGTCCGGCGTCGTGCGCGCGTACGACGGGCGCACGGGCGAGCTCCGGTGGAGCTTCGATCCGGTCCCCCGCTCGGCCGACGATTCGGGTTGGCAGGAGTGGAGCGCAGAAGCTGCGGCGGTGACGGGCGCGGCGAACGTATGGTCGATCATTTCGTCGGATCCCCAGCGGGACCTCGTCTTTCTTCCCACCGGTAGCGCAGCCCCGGACTTCTACGGTGGGGACCGGCCCGGCCGAAACGACTTCGCCAACTCCGTGGTCGCGCTGAGGGCGAGTACAGGTGCGCTCGTGTGGTCATTCCAGGTCGTCCACCACGACCTCTGGGACTACGACGTCCCTGCTCAGCCGGTTCTCATCGAGCTCGAGCGAGACGGCGCGTCCGTGCCGGCCGTCGTGGTCGGCACGAAGATGGGCCACCTCTTCGTGCTCCATCGGGAGACGGGGGAGCCCCTGTTCGACGTGGAGGAACGTCCGGTGCCGGCCAGTGACGTGCCCGGAGAGGAGGCCTGGCCGACGCAGCCGTTTCCGGTCCTCCCTCCGCCGCTTCACGAGACGTCGCTCACGCCGGACGATGCCTTCGGGATCGACGATGAGGACCGCGCGTTCTGCAGGGCATGGATCGAGGGTCTCCGGTACGAGGGCATCTTCACCCCTCCGTCGCTCGAGGGCACGATCATCTGGCCGGGGTTCGGCGGTGGGCTCAACTGGGACGGTATGGCGTGGGATCCCGAGCGGCAGTTGGTGGTGGTGCCGATCAAGAGGCTCGCCATGTTCGTTCAGCTGCATCGTCGCCCCGACTTCGAGGCGGCGCTCGAATCGAGAGAAGAGGGACTCGAGTACGCGCGACAGGGCGGGACGCCGTACGGCATGTCCCGCATGCCGATGGTCTCTCCGAAGGGAATCCCGTGCTCCCCACCCCCGTGGTCCAAGCTCGTCGGCGTGGATCTTCGAGCCGGTTCCATCGCCTGGGAGCGCCCTTTGGGACGAACACCTCCCATGCCCGGATCCGACGAGCTCGGTCCCGAGGAGTGGGGGTCTCTGGCATTCGGCGGCCCACTCGCGACCGCGGGCGGGGTGACCTTCATCGCCGCGGGTCAGGACGATCGGATTCGTGCCTTCGCCACCGCGACCGGAGAGATGCTCTGGGAGGAACAGCTGCCGGCCGGTGGGCAGGCGGCACCCATGACGTATCGGTACCAGGGAAGGCAGTACGTCGTGATCGCCGCCGGAGGCCGCAGCGGTATCGGCACCGCGGGTGACTACATCGTGGCCTTCGCGCTGCCGGATCGGTGAGTTGCCGGTGCTGCCTCAGCGCCCCTGGGCCGAGTCGATCTGGGCGAGCAGGTCGAGGATCTGAGGATCATCCGGGGCGAACTCGGCGGCCGCAACGAGTGACGCGCGGGCCTGGTCGATCTCTCCGATCTGGATCAGCGCGACCGCCTTGTAGAGGTGCGCGAGCGGCATCGCGGGCGTGAAGCGGGTCGCCGCGTCGTACCGCGCGATGGCCCCGGCATAGTCCGACCGTCGCAGAAGGATGTTGCCGAGGTTCATGTGCGCCAGGGACTCTCCGGGCCGAACGTCCACCGCCTGGAGGTAGAGTGCCTCCGCTTCGGCCTCGCGCCCCATCGTTTCGAGCAGGAGGCCGAGGTTCACCATCGCGACGGAGTTTCCGTCGTTCAGCTGCACCGAGCGGATGTAGTACTGCACCGCCTCCTCGGGCCGGCCGGTCTCGGCGTAGGCAGCCGCGAGATTGAGCTGGGTCTCGGAGTCCTCCGGGGTGACCGTGGCGGCGGCCTCGAGGGCGGAGACGTACACGTCGAGCGCGCCACGCCGCCGGTGCAGGTCGGCAGCCAGGCTGAGCACCAGGGCCCAGCGAGAGCGCAGCTTGTCCGCACGATCGGGTGGGACGCGGAGCGCCCCGTCGAGGAACGCGCGGACGAAGAGGTCGTCGCCGGCGGACAGGTTCAGGGCTGCGAGCGCGGCGGCCGCGAGGTCGGGGTCCTCGTGAGCTGCCAGGGTCCGCAGCCGGTCGAGGACCTGCTCGGTCGGCATCCGGTCCGGGCGGAAGTACGTCTCGAAAAGGTGGTTCAGGGCGGCGATCTGCGTGATGGGCTCCGCCCCGGGCGAGAGGAGGCGCAGGGCCTCCTCGTCGTCGACCTGCTCCGGCTCGCGCTCCGCAGCGAGGAGGGCGTCCACCACGGGTGGAAGGGGCTTGGTCGGACCCCAGCGCTCCTCGATCTCTCTCTGGAGCTGGGCAGGTGTCCGGTCCCCGTGGCACTGCTGACAGGCTCCTGTGATTCCGTACTCGGCATCCAGCAGCGGTCGGGGAATCGAGATCGCGTGGTCCGAGCGACCGTAGCTGACGGCCGTCCCCAGCACCGGCTGCTGCAGGTACGGCATGTGGCACGAGACGCAGCGGGCGCCGTCGGACCCCTCGGCGTGGAACGTGTGACCCTGCGTCGTCTTGCCGGCGTGGCACCCTGTGCACTGTCCGTCGTCGAATGGACCGTCCAGCGGTGTCCCGTTCTGATCGCGGTACGTCTGGCCATGGGGCTCGTGACAGTCGACGCACGTCATCGACCCGGCCCAGTAGCATGAGGAGAAGTAGTGCGTCTGCTGATAGCCGAAGGTCCGGATTCGCCCGTCCGGCGTGTAGGGGCGGTCTCCGATCAGCGGTGCCTTCAGAGAGAAGTGGCGCTCGAGATCCATGCCCGGGAGGTATCCCGGCTCGAGTCGACGCTTGAGGGCGTGGCACTGGAGGCACACCTCGATCGACGCGTCCTTGTCGAGCGTGGACAGGGATACGAGGCGCACGTCGCCGCCCGGGAAGCCCTCGGCGGCTGCGCGCACGTGGGACGCGGAGGGTCCGTGGCACGACTCGCAGTTTATGTCGAGGCTCGTCCAGCTGGTCTCGTATCTGCCCGCGGCCGGGTCGTACCGGACCTCGATCTGGCTCCCGTGACAGCCCTGGCAGTTCGCGAACCGATCGTCCGTGCCGAGAATGCGAACCGGCGGCCAGTCTCCGCAGTCGGTGAGCTTCATGCTCGGGTCGACGGGCACCCAGCCCTGGTCCGGACGGAGGGAAGCCAGGCCGCCGCCGAAGATCCACCAGCCGGCCACGGGCGCCGTGTTGCAGAACCAGGTCCCGTCCGTGACCGAATAGTCGAACGGCAGGAAGCGCGCGGTCCCGTCGGCAAAGCGGGAGACGAAGCCCTGCGTGCCGCCACCGATCATGTGCCCACGGCCGATCACACCGTCCACCGAGTAGCGCACCGTGGGCCGGCCGGCTCGCTGGACCGTGAAGACGTAGGCACCGGACGGTTCGACCCGAGGGATGACCCGCGCATCGGAGAAGACGATCGGGGTCCCGTCGAAGGGGGCGAGCACGGTCTCGGGTCCCGCATTCCCCCCGGCGGTGCCGTGCGTGGACGCGCTCCAGGCGTCATGCTGCTCGGCGTGACATTCGGCGCAGGCGGCCGACCCGGCAAAGCCCTCGGCCAGCGGCAGTCCACTACCCGGGAGCAGCTCCGCGGCCGCCTCCGGGATCGGCGCGTCCGTGCAGCCGGCCAGCGCAGCGGCCAAAGCCAGGGTCGCGGCCAGAGTACGGGTCGAGACCGGAGCGGATCGGACTGGCATCGGGGCCGGGGGTGAGGACGGAGGGATGAGTCTGCGCTCCCGACGGGAGAGTCGGCGTCAATCTTTCGGGCACCGAGGCCTCGCCGCCACCCACTCGGGAGCTGAATGGGGATGAAGATCCTCCGGGGCGAAGGCGTAGCCTGGTCGAAACGAGCCACCTCTCGAGCGGGAGACGAGGAGATGCCGGAGGCCCACGACGATACGCTCTCGGACTTCGAAGCCGAGCGGACGAGGATGATCGTCGCCACGAAGAAGGGGATCGGGATGCCGATCGCCGGACTCGTGTACTGGCTGGCGGTAGCCGTCGTGTTGCGCCTCGACCTGCCGACCCGGACCGCGCTCGTCACGTGCTTCGCCCTGACCGGCCCGGTCTTTCCCCTGGGGTACGCACTGACCCGGGCGCTGGGCGGCGATCTCTTCGCGAAGAGTCGGACACTGACACCGATCGGACTCCAGCTCGCCGCGTTGCAGCTCTTCAAAGCCACGGATACCCGGTCCTCACCGTGTCGCTGGCCGTGACCCTGAGCGCGGGCGCGGTCGTCACCGGGAGCCCCATGTATCTCGCCGTCCCATTGATCGCCGCTGCGTGCTACGCGGTGGCCGTCATCATCCTGTGGACCGAAGTCCGCCCGCTGTCCACCTGATCGCGCTTCTGGCCGAGCGACTGCATGTTGGCGCAGCGAAACGCGCCACGGAGGAGAGGAATGAGGAGATCGTCGCTCGCTGCCCTGGCCGGGTTCCTGGTCTCGGCGTGCTCGAGCCCTGCGGTGGATGTCGAGGCGGAACGGGTGTCCCTCCGTGCCGCAGCAGAGGCGTATCAGGCCGCGGCCTCGGCGAAGGACGCGGCCGCCGTCGTCGGCATGTACGACGAAGAAGCGGTCATGGTGCCCCCCGACGGCGACCTCGTGGAGGGTCTCGACGCCGTCCGCCAGTACCGGTTCGGCTTCATCGAGACACCCGGCGTCACCCTCTCGTTCGATCTGGTCCGCGTCGAAGTGGCGGCCTCGGGGGACGTCGGATGGACTCTGGCGATCGGTGACATCACGATCGATCGCGGGGACGAGCCGCCCGGCCGGGACGTCGTCCGGGATGTCCACACATGGAAGAAGCAGGAAGACGGAAGCTGGAAGGTCGTGCTGGACGCCTGGAACTCGGGCCCGGTGGGCGGCTCCTGAGGCAGACGTCTCGCAGCCGGCTACGGCTGGCCGGTCACGGCCGCGCAGGGGAAATCCGCACGCCGACCGTGTCAGGAACCGTCGATGGGATCCGCGAGCTCGCGCTCGATCTCCTTGATGCGCCGCTGCTCCTTCCAGATCCGGTAGAGCTGGACACCGACGCCGAGACCCACGAAGGGCCAGATCAGGTCGGGCCTGCCTGCGACCATCGCGAGCAGGATCGCGGCGACGGCGGCCGGGCCGAAGCCGAAGAGCATGAGCCACCCGGCCAGCCGGCTCTGGCGCTCGAGCGCTTCACTGCGCTCTCGGCGGAGGCTCTCTCTGGCCGTGACCTCCTCACGCTCGAGCTCGGCGAGGGCCGACTCCTCCTCGGAGGTCGATGCGAGGGACTCGTCCCGTCGCATCACCGCGCCGCCCGTCGCTCCGATACCGTCGAGCGCATCCCGGAGCTCAGATCGTGGCCAGCTTCCGCGCCCGCGCGGGCTCGAACTTCTGGCCGGGCGTCCAGCTGGTGACGTATCCGGCCACTGCGCTCGCGGCCACCGAGTAGGGGGAGCCGAGGTACAGATTCCCCGGTCCCGAGCGGCCCGGGAAGTTCCGATTCTGCGACGAGATGGAAATCTGGTCGGGCGAGGTCGTGACCCCGGGGCCCGCCGCGATGCACGCGCCGCATCCAGGCTCGATGAACTCCGCGCCCATGCGCTCGAAGAGGTCGAGGTACCCCTGCTCGCGGCAGTACTCCCTCACCTCGATCGACCCGCACTGGATGTACGCCTTCACGTCGGGGTGAATCGCCAGCCCCTGCGCGTCGGCCTCGGCGAAGACACGGGCGTACATGTCCATGTCCTCCTTCTTGCCCGCGGTGCACGAGCCCGCGTACGCGATGTCGATGCGGATCGGCTCTTCCCCGAGCTCGTCGATGAAGACCCCGTTGCCGGGGTCGTTCGGAAGGGCGGCCATCGGGCGGATGGCGGACGCGTCGATCTCGATGACCTTCACGTACTCCGCATCCGGATCGGACTGCATTCCTTCGATGAGCTGCTCGGCCCGGGCACGGTCCATGCCCCGCTCGCTCACCAGGAAGTCGACCGACTTGGCATCGGCGGCGATGATGCCCGTGAAGGCACCGACCTCTGCGGCCATGTTCGTCATCGTGGCTCGCTCGTCGACGCTCAGGGCCTCTACGGCTGGACCCGCGTACTCGATGATCTGCCCGATCGCCTCGCCGTCCCGGATGTACGGATGGCGGAGGATCTCCAGCATGTAGTCCTTCGCGGTCACGTTGGGAGCGGGCTCGCCCGTGATCACCACCTTGAACGAGTGCGGCACCGTGACGCGGACGTCCTTCGTGATCCACGAGTTGAAGATCGCGGTGGTCCCCACTCCGAAGGCCACGGCACCTATGGCGCCGGCATGCGGCGTGTGCGAGTCGGTGCCGATGACCAGCATGCCGGGCTCGGCGTACTCCTCGAGGATCTTGGAGTGGCAGATCGCCTGGGAGCCCAGGCGATGGCCCATCTGCTCGCCGTAGAGCTTCACGCCCTGCTTCTCGGCGAACGTGCGCTGCTTCACCTCGAGCTCGTTGGCGACGTCGAGCAGACCCTGCTCGATCCGCTCCTGACTCATGACCTTGTCGAGGAAGGTCAGATGGTCGCGGAAGAAGAGGATCGAGTCGGCGTCGACCACCTTCGCGTCCGCGCCGACCTTCTCCTCGAAGAAGATCGAGGCCATCGGCGTCACGTATTCGTGGCTGAAGCGGATGTCCGTGCGGAAGAAGCCCGCGTCTCCGGGCTGCACCCACGGGACGCCGGTCTCACCCCTCGCGGCGTCGGTCACCAGGTGTCTCGCGAAGATCTTCTCGGCGAGCGTCATCGGGCGTGACGGGGCGGCGTCGTTCCCCAACGCGGCTGTCACCGGAATCGTCACCTTGCCCTGGAGGCGGGCGATGTTGAACTCGAAGAGCCCTCCGTACTCGATGATCTGCCGCGTGATCTCGTCCTTGCCGTCCGTGAACTCCGACAGCTGGATCTCCTCGCCCGCCCGGATCCGGTCGATGATGCCGAAGTCGGTCGTGGTGAGGACCCCCAGGTTCTGGCAGTTCTCGTTGTAGATGCGCTCGATGGACTCTGCGACCACGACCCGAATGCCCGCGTGCAGCTCGGCATAGGGGCTCGCTTCACGGCTGCTCCCCTTGCCGCGGCGCTTTCCGGCCACGGAGCACACGAACTCCCCGTTGCGCACGGCGTTGCGCTCGACGGGATAGTCGGTCGAGCCGGTCGCCCGGTTCGTGGTCCGCAGCCCGAGGTACGGGAAGTCGCCGAGGGTCTCGTCGTAGAAGAAGCAGATGTACGCCGGAGTGATCTCGTCCGTGGAGATCTGGTCGCGGAGGTTGGACCTCAACTCGTCCGTCAGCTCGATGTCCTCACCCTCGTAGAGCTGGGCGCGCACCCGCTCGGTGTCGTCGAGGAGGTGGAGGATCCGGCCCTCGAACCTGAGGGTCGTGGGTCGTTTCTGAATGGGTCGGTCGAGGAGGTCCTTGATCATGCGCATCTTCCGGAGGGCCTGCCGCCGTCGCGGGAATCGCGACCCGGCTCTCCAATGGATACGACCAGATCGACGTCGGTTCCACAGGAGGATTCGAAAGGTGCGGAGCGGGGCCGGGGTGGCAAGCCCCGATGCGGCCACCGGAGGCCCGCGACGCCTGGGGCTCTACGGGGTGTCGCTGAGGGTGTCGCCGGCTCACTTTCGCTCGAGCTCCACCTCTCACTCGGGAGATTGCCATGAAGCTCCGGTCGCACCGCTCCGCTCGCCTTCCCGGAGCTCTGGTTTTCGCGGTTCCGGCCTTCGCCGCTCTCGTCGGGCTTCCGTCTCCGGTCTCCGGTCAGGGGTACACGGTCGAGGACTGGCTGACGGTATCGACGGTCGGCGAGTACGTGTGGGCTCCGGACGGGACCGCGATCTACTTCACCAGCAACGCGGCGCCGACCGGAACCGCCGCGGTCTTCCGCGTCGATCCCGACGGCGGTGCGCCGGTGCTGCTCAGCCGGACGCCCGAGGGCGAGCGGCCCGAGCCGGTGCAGCAGCTCAGGGTCTCTCCCGACGGCACGATGCTGTACTTCACCCAGGCGCGGTACTTCCAGGCCTATACCAACCTCTACCGCATGCCGGTGACGGGCGGCGTGCCGGAGCCCCTGACCTTCCACGACGCCGTCATTCAAACGGATCCTGCGCCGGCTCCGGACGGACGGACGCTGGCCTTCTGGGAGCGGACGGGTCGGGGAACCAAGATCCACCTCCTGGACGTCGAGCGGCCGAGCTGGACCCGGCTGCTCTTCCCGGAGGGCGGCCAGGAGCGCGGACCGCGGTGGTCTTCGGACGGAAAGCTGGCCTTTAGCCGCGGAGGCCGGATCTGGGTCATGGACGGCATGGACGGAGAGCCTCGGGAGGCTCCTGGGGACGACTTCGCAGGTGGTGTGGGAGGCGGCGTGTGGTCACCGGACGGCACACGCATGGCGGTGACCAACAGCGCGAGCGGCTTCTCGCAGATCGGCGTGCTCGACGTCGCCTCGGGGCGCGTCACACCGATCACGTACGAGCCGCGGGAGCATTCGGCGCCGGCCTGGTCGCCGGACGGTCGGCAGATCGTCTTCATTCGTGCCGACGAGGGGGGCATGAGCAACGACGTCGTGGTGTCCGCCGCGGACGGGAGCGGCGGGATCCGCACGCTCACGAGCGGGAAGGGCTGGCGATCGTCGCCGTCCTTCGCTCCGGGCGGGTCCCGAGTCGTATACCTGGAGAGCACGTCGGTGCGCACGACCGATCTGTGGTCCGTGGAGCCCGACGGGTCGGCCGCGCGGCAGATCACCAGCTCGATGGGGCGCATCGATCCGACGAGACTGCGGGAGGCGCAGGAAATCTCCTACGCCGCGTCGGACAACATTCCGATCCCCGGGATGCTCTGGCTCCCGCCGGACTTCGATCCGTCAGGCCGCTACCCTGTGCTCGTCCGCCTCCACGGCCATCCCGGCCAGTGGAATCACTCCTTTCGCCTGCTCACCCAGTACTTCGTGAGCCGCGGCTTCGTCGCGGTAGCGCCCAATCCTCGCGGGAGTCGCGGCTTCGGCGCCGGCTTCCACGACCTGCACATCGCGGACTACGGCGGCGTCGAGTTCGACGACGTGATGCGCGTGATTCCGTTTCTGGACTCGCTCGGCTACGTCGACATGGATCGGAAGGCGACCTGGGGTGGAAGCGGTGGCGGCTACATGAGCTTCGTGATCGCGACCGAGGCCCCCGACGCGTTCCAGGCCCAGGTCATCCGCGCCCCGGTCAGTGACTGGAAGCTTCTGGCGATCGACCGCTTCGGTGCGGAAGGCAGGGCGTGGACGGCCAACCGCACGCCGGCGCGCGTCCGCTCCGAGTTCGGCGGCGGCCCCGAAGAGATTCCGGACGAGTACTACCGCCGCTCGCCGGTGAATTTCGTCGAGGCGGTCACCGTTCCGCAGCTCCTGATCCAGGGGCTGCGCGACGGGTCGGTTCCGCCGCGGCAGTCCCAGGTCTGGGTGGCCCGCATGCGAGAGCTCGGCAAGGGCGACCTTCTCGAATACGTGGAGCTCCCCGACGAGGACCACGGACTCCGGCGCTACAAGGGGACGACGCGAATCCGCATGGAGCTCATGGAGATGTTCTTCCGGGAACACCTCGCCTGGACGGGGGGCCGCTAGCTGAAGTCCACTCCGAAGAACAGAACGGCGACGATGATCGCCGCGACCGCGAGCGGCGAGACGAACCGGATGAAGAAGCTCCAGAGGTCGTACTTGAACCACCCGGGCGCCGTGTGGTCGGCGAGCTCGGCCTCGGTGGCCTCGCGGGTCATGAACCAGCCTGCAGCGATCGTGATCGCGAGTCCGCCCGTCGGAAGCATCCAGTTCGACACGAAGTGGTCCGCGGTCTCGAACCAGCCGGTCTTCCCTTCGAAGACCGCCAGCGTCGAGAGGAAAGGCACGCCGCTGAAGGAGAGCGCGGCGAAGATCGTGAAGACGAAGACCGCGCCCCCGCACATGATCGTAGCCAGGTGCCGGTCGATACCGTGCTCGTCGATCACGTACGACGTGACCACCTCCAGGAGCGACATCGTCGATGTGAGCGCCGCCAGCGCGACGAGCACGTAGAAGAGCGGCCCGAGCAAGGTGCCGAACGGCACCTGCGTGTAGAAGAGCTCGGGCAGAGAGATGAACAGCATGCCGACGGTCGAGCCGCCGACCTGATCCGCCATGCCGGTCACCGAGAAGATGACCGAGAACATGATGATCGTGGCGACGAGGGCGATGAGCGTGTCCAGCACCACGATGACGGCCGAGGCCTTCACGATCGACTGGTTCCGGTCGATGTACGACCCGTACGTGATCATCGCGCCCATCCCCAGGGAGAGCGTGAAGAAGGAGTGCCCCAGGGCTTCGAGGATGCCGCTCGGTTCCAGCTCGGAGAAGCTCGGACGGAAGATGAAGGTGAGTGCCTCGCCGGACCCGCTCATGCCGAGGGCGCTGACGAGCATCAGTACCAGGATTCCGAAGAGGATCGGAAGGAAGAGGCGTGCGATGCGCTCGATCCCCTTCTGGACGCCGAAGTAGACCACCGAGACCGTCGCGACCGAGAAGCCGAGCGACATGACCAGCTGCAGGGGCGCGTTGCTGACCTGCTCCCCGAACAGGTCCCCGGTCGCGAGGCCCGACGGGAAGCCGCCCATGGTCCACCCGATCGTCTTCGTGAAGTAGAAGAGCGACCATCCCGCGATCACGGTGTAATAGCTGAGGAGGATGAAGCCGCAGAGCACGCCCCAGCCTCCGACCAGTCCCCATCCGGGCCCGACTGCCTCCCGAAGCGCGCCCACCGCGCTCTTCTGCGTCTTTCGCCCGATCAGCAGCTCGGCCATCATGATCGGGAGCCCGACGCCGGCGATGCACACGAGATACACCAGCACGAATGCGCCGCCGTTGTTCTCCCAGGTGATGAACGGGAATTTCCAGAGGTTGCCGAGACCGATCGCGCTCCCGGTAGCGGCGAGAATGAAGCCCGCGCTGGACGTCCAGTTTCCGCGCTGCTCTGTCATGCTCTCTCCTGGGGATGACGGGCCCCGCAACGTCGGCACGTAGCCCGGATCGAAAACCGGCCCGAACATACCCGGCCCGTTGAACCTCCGACAGGCAGAGGTTTACGCTAGGCACCGCAGAAACCGCGACGGAGGCGCAACGGTCGCTCGAGTTGACCGTCCGCTTCCACCGCCCGATCCGAGAGTGAGACGATGGTTCGACCCCTTCGACATCTGGCCGCGCTCCTGGCGCTGGCCGTGGTCGGGTGCGGCGGCAGCGACGCCGGGGAAGCCGATGTCCTGCGCGTGGCGCTCCTCACCTCCGGCCCCGTGAGCGACGCGGGGTGGTACGCGGGCGCCTACGAGGGGCTGATGCGCATCGAAGCGGAGCTCGGCGCGGAGGTCAGCCATCAGCAGACGGCGACGCCGGCCGAGTTCGACGAGGCCTTCCTCGCCTACTCGAGCTCCGGGTACGACCTGATCTTCGCCCACGGCAACGAGTACCAGGATGCTGCGATCCGGGCGGGCGAGCAGTTTCCCGACGTCACGATCGTGGTGTCGGGGGGTGGCCGCATCTCGGAGAACGTGGCGCCGCTGATCTTCCGTCTGGAGGAGGGCAGCTATCTCGCCGGAATGGTCGCGGCCGGGATGACCGAGTCGAAGGTCGTCGGCATGGTGGGAGGCGTCGCCATCCCCCCGGCTCAGGGCACCTTTCGCGCGTTCGAGGCCGGTGTGAAGTCGGTCGATCCCGATGTGGAGGTGCTCGAGGTATTCACGGGGGACTGGAACGATGTCGCGGCCGCGAAGGAGGCGGCCGTAGCGCAGCTCAATCGCGGTGCGGACGTGCTCATCCACAACCTCGATGCGGCGTCGTTCGCCGTATTCCAGGCGGTCAGGGAGGCCAGGGCCGAAGGGCGTTCGGCGTGGGCGATCGGAATGAACAGTGATCAGAACGACGTCGCGCCCGACGTCATCGTCGGGAGTGCCGTCATCCGGATCGCCGACGCCTTCGTCGAAACGGCCCGGATGTGGCAGGAAGGGCAGGTCGGAGGGGCGCCGATCTACGCGAGCCTGCGGCAGGAGGTGATCGACTTCGTCTTCAATCCCGAGCTCGCCGATCAGGTGCCGGAAGAGATGGTCGTGCGGGTCCGGGAGGCGCGGGAGCTGATTCGAGCCGGCGAGATCGACGTGCCCCGTGTACCGTTCATCGAAGGCGAGGCTGGCGTGCAGTGAGCACCGTCCTGGCCCGGCTCGACGGGGTCGAGCGGCGGTTCGGGTCGGTTCGGGCGCTGCAGGGGGCGGACCTGGAGATCCGCTCCGGAGAGGTGCACGGGGTCCTGGGGGCGAACGGCGCCGGAAAGAGCACGCTGCTCAACATTCTCGGCGGCATGCTCTCGCCCGATGCGGGGCGGATCGAGATCGGAGGCGCTCCGGTGCGGCTCGATACGCCTCGGGACGCCTGGGCGCACGGAGTGGCGCTGGTCCACCAGCACTTCACGCTGGTTCCTCGCCTGAGCACGCTGGAGAACGTCGCGCTCGGCCGGGGGCGTCGGCCCGACCTGCGCAGCGAGGTCGAGCGACTGATGGACCAGACGGGGCTGCGGGTGCCGCTCGACGCGACGGTGGAGGAGCTGGGAGTGGGCGACCGTCAGAGGATCGAGATCCTCAAGGCTCTTCTCCGCGATCCCCGCATTCTCGTGCTCGACGAGCCCACGGCCGTGCTCACGCCGATCGAGATCGAAGGCCTGTTCACGCTGCTCGGGGAGCTTGCCGCAGAGGGCCGCGGTGTCGTCCTGGTCGCGCACAAGCTCGACGAAGTCCTGAGCGTGGCGGATCACGTCACCGTTCTCCGCTCCGGTAGAACGGTGCTCACCGGTGTGGCCGCGGAGCAGGACGTGGACGGTCTGGTGCGGGCCATGGTCGGGACCGAGACGGCCGACGCGATGGCGCTCGGCCTCAGAGGAAGCGACGACTCGCGGTCCGGAGGCCCCGGGAAGGAGCGGGCGCGCGGGCGCGTGGTCGCGAGGCTCGAGGGGGTCGGGGTCCGGAGGCCGGATGTCGGCTCGCTCGAAGGGATCGATCTCGACGTGCGCTCCGGCGAGATCGTCGGCGTCGCGGGCGTGGAGGGGAACGGACAGCAAGCCCTCGCGCTGGTGCTGTCAGGACGGGCGGGCCCGGAGCGCGGCCGGGTCGAGCTCCCCGAGGCGGTCGGCTTCGTACCCCAGGACCGTTCGACGGAGGGACTGGTGGCGGACTTCGATCTCGCCGAAAACGTGGCGCTCGCCCTTCATCGAGACCCCGAGTACCGACGTGGCGTCTGGCTGCGCTGGGCCGAGCTGCGAGCCGCAGCCGAAGAGATCCGCGAGCGGTACGGTGTGGCTGCGCCGTCCGTCGAGACCCGGGCTGGAGCGCTCTCCGGGGGGAACCAGCAACGGGTGGTCGTGGGTCGTGAGCTCGCCGTCGGACGCGACCTGCTGGTCGCCGAGAATCCCACGCGGGGGCTCGACGTGGCCGCGGCGGCCTTCGTGCACGAGGAGCTGCGCCGCCTCGCCGCCCGCGGCGTGGCCATCGTTCTGATCAGCACCGACCTGGACGAGGTCCTCGGTCTTTCGGACATCGTGTACGCTCTGACCCGGGGACGGCTGCACACGGTCCCCGCGGCCGCCCGTTCCAGAGAGGGCGTGGGTGCGCTCATGCTCGCGGGCCGAGGGAGCCAGGTTGCCTGACGGGCTGCGAATCCGTCGCTACGAGCCGGTGCTCATCGCGTTCGGCTCGGTCGCGCTCACGGCGCTGGCCGGTGCGGCGCTCCTGCTCCTGGGCGGCTACGATCCGGTGGCCGCGGGTGCGGCCATGCTGCGGGGGTCCGTGGGAAGCTGGAGCACCTTCGTGTCGATCACCCTCGTCCGATCGGTCCCGCTCGTCCTGTGCGGGCTGGCGGTGGCGCTCGCCTTCCAGGCGGGCGTCTGGAACATCGGTGCCGAGGGCCAGCTCTATGCCGGAGCGATCGCCGGCGTCTCGGTGGGCCTGTACGGAGCGTCGCTTCCGGCGGCGCTGCTGGTTCCCGCAGTCCTGCTTGCGGCCCTCGTCGGCGGAGGGGTCTGGGCCGTCGTTCCCACGATCATGCGTGTCCGGCTCGGTGTGGGGGAGGTCATCACCACCATCCTGATGAACTTCGTGGGGATCTACCTGGCCGCGTACATGGTGCACGGCCCCCTTCAGGAAGCGCGGGGCGTATTCCCGCAGACCGATCCGATCGCCCCGGCCGCTCGGCTGCCGGGGCTCATCCCGGGGAGCCGCCTTCACGTCGGCTTCGCGCTCGCCTTACTGATCGCAGCCGGGGCGTGGGTCGTGCTCCGGCATGCGCGCTTCGGCTTCCAGCTCCGCGCCGTGGGAGCGTCGCCGGAGGCAGCACGCGTGTCCGGCCGGATCGACACGCGGCGGATCCTCGTCGTGAGCTTCCTCCTGTCGGGCGCGATCGCCGGACTCGCCGGGGGCGTCGAGGTCGCGGGCCTCACCTATGCGCTGTACGAAGACCTCTCTCCGGGGTGGGGGTACACGGCGATCGCGGTTGCGCTTCTGGCGGGCCTCGATCCGCTCGGTGTCGTGGTAGCCGGAATCCTGTTCGGCGCGCTCCAGGCCGGAGCCGGAGCGATGCAGCGCGATGCGGGCATTCCCGCGGCGTGGGTCGGCGTCGTGGAGGCGCTGGTGATCCTGGCGGTGCTGGGCCTCGACCGCGTTCGGCGATCCCGCGCGAAGGACCGGCGATGAGCGGCGCGGAGCTGGTGGTGTTCCTGGAGGCCGCGGTGCGACTGGGGATTCCGCTGGCCCTCGCTGCGCTCGGGGAAACGATCTCGGAGCGGAGCGGGGTGATCAACATCGGGCTGGAGGGGTCGATCATCGCGGGTGCGCTGGGAGGCGCGCTGGGCGCCCTCGCGTTCGAGAGCGCCGGCCTGGGCGTCGTGGCCGGCGCGGCCGCGGGACTCGCGGTCGCCGCGGTGTTCGCCGCCTTCGCGATCGGCATCGGAGCCGATCAGATCATCACGGGCACGGCCGTGACGATCGGCGGCCTCGGGATGACCGGTGCGGTCTACCAGGCGCGCTTCGGGGCCACGGGGACGGAGCTTTCCCTGCCCACGCTGCAGGCCGTTCCGATTCCGGTCCTCGAACGGATTCCCGTGGTGGGCTCGCCGCTGTTCGCCCAGGCGCCGACCGCGTATCTGGCCTATCTGCTCGCCCCGGCGCTCTGGTACTGGCTCTTCCGCACGCCGGCGGGCCTGGAGCTCCGGGCGGTCGGCGAGGCTCCGGACGCGGCGAAGGCGGCGGGGGTCCGGGTCCGCCGGGTTCGGGTGCTGGCCACGATGTTCGGTGGCGCGCTGGCGGGGATCGCCGGAGCGCATCTCGCGCTCGCTCACGCGGGCACGTTCGCCGAGAACATGAGCGCCGGTAAGGGCTTCATCGCGATCGCCGTGGTGGTGCTGGGACGGTGGAACCCGCTCTTCGTGCTCCTCGCCGCCCTCTTCTTCGGCGCCGCGTCCGCGCTGCAGTTCTTCCTGCAGGCTCTGGGGTACGACCTGCCCTACCAGCTCTTCCTGGCGTTGCCGTACCTGATCACGCTCGCGGCCCTCGCGGGCTGGGTCGGGCGCGCGCGCGCGCCGGCCGCGCTGGCACTCCCATGGGACTCGGAGTGATCCGGCGCTTATCTTCCGTTTCCTCTGTGGTATTGCGCTCGGAGCTCACCATGCGGTCGATTGCCGATCTTCGTTCTCTCCTGTGCGTCTGGGCCGCGCTCGGCCCGGGTCTCGCTCCCGTGGCGGCGGCATCGCAGACGATGGACGGTACGGGCGCGGTTGCGACCGGACTGCTCCTCCGCCAGATGGACGGCGTCAAGCGCGTCCTGATGATCGCGGCCCACCCGGACGACGAGGACACGAGCCTCCTGACGACGCTCGCGCGGGGTTGGGGTGCGGAGACGGCCTATCTCGCACTGACCCGGGGAGACGGCGGGCAGAACCTCATCGGGCCGGAGCTTTGGGAAGGGCTCGGGATCGTGCGCACGGGGGAGCTCATGGCGGCCCGACGGCTCGATGGAGGCAGGCAGTTCTTCACGCGCGCGTTCGACTACGGTTTTTCGAAGAGCGCGGAGGAGGCGCTGTCGCTCTGGCCCCGCGAGGAGCTGCTGCGGGACGTCGTGTGGGTGGTCCGGTCGTTCCGGCCCCACGTGATCGTGACCGTGTTCACCGGAACTCCGCGGGACGGACATGGACAGCACCAGGCCGCCGGCATCATGGCCCGCGAGGCGTTCGCGGCGGCGGGTGATCCCGCACGGTTCCCCGAGCAGCTCGCGCTCGGAGTGGAGGCGTGGGAGCCGCTCAAGCTCTACCAGACTTCGTGGCGGCGGTTCATGCCGGACCTCGAGGACGGCTCTCGTGACGTTCCGACGGGCGTGCACGACCCGCTGCTCGGTCGGTCGCTCTTCCAGCTGTCGATGGAGAGCCGCAGCCAGCATCGCTCGCAGGACATGGGGACGGCGCAGCCTCTCGGTCCCAGCGCGACCGGTGTGATTCTGGAGGAGAGCCGGGTCGAGGACGTGGACCAGCAGATCTTCTCGGGGATCGATACCACGCTGGCCGGTGTCGCGGCCACGCTGGATGGCGCGGGCGCCGCGGAGGCGGGCCGACACCTGGAGGCGTACCGGGGAGCGGTCTACCGGGCCGTCGAGGACTTCGGTCTCGAGCCCGGGCGGATCGTTCCGCACCTCGTGGAGGCATCGGCACATCTCGATGCCGCGACTCGTGCGGCGGGGGACCAGGCGGACACCGAGTTCCGGCGCGTGCTGGCGGCGAAGACGGATCTCGTCCGCAGAGCGATCATGGCCGCTTCCGGAATCGTCTACGACGTGCGCGCCGAGGACGACCTGATCGTCCCCGGGCAGACGGTGCGGGTGAGCGCGGAGCTCTGGAATGGCGGTTCGAAGGCTCTGGAGGCGCCACGCTCCGTCCTGTCCGTACCTGGCGGCTGGACGGCGACGGAGGTCGAGCTCGAGGGCCTGTCCGCAGACGGCCGACTCGCCGCCGGCGCTCTGGCGCGGTGGACGTACGAGGTCGCGATCCCGGACGATGCCGCTCTTTCCCGGCTGTACTATCTGCGCGAGTCGCGCGACGGGGCCCGGTACCGATGGCCGAACGAGCCGGAGCTGTGGGGGCGCCCGCGCGACCCGACACCGGTGCACGGGACGGTATCGTTCGGCGTGGCCGACGCTGGCGACGGCGCGTCGATGCAGCCCGGCGAGATGTCCCGAACGGGTTGGCGATACGTGGGCGTGGATCCTGCTTTCGGGGAGTTCGAGAAGCCGGTTCTCGTCGTGCCGGAGCTGTCGGTCCGTGTCACGCCGGCCGGGGTCACGTGGCCCCAGAGCCGCCCCGGGTCACGCACCGTGTCGGTCGTGGTCCGGTCGGAGGGCGAGGAGGGGAGCCGCGGCACCGTGGCCGTGACCGCGCCGACGGGGTGGAGGGTGGAGCCCGAAGCGCGGACGTTCGAGCTGGACGAGGCGGGTGCCGAGCGGGCGATGGCGTTCGAGATCCGGCCGGAAGGCTCGATGGAGGCCGGAAGACACGACTTCCTGGTCCGAGCGGAGACCTCGGATGGCCGCAGCTTCGCCGAAGGGTATGCGCTCATCGACTACGAGCACATCGAGCGGGCCGCACTGTACGCGCCGGCGACCGCGACGGTCTCGGTGGTTCCCGTAGAGGTGCGGGAGGGTCTGCGGGTCGGCTACGTCATGGGCTCCGGTGACGACGGGCCCGAGGCGATCCGCCAGATGGGAGCCGAGGTGGAGCTGCTCGACGAGGAACGCGTGCGGGACGGTGACTTCGGGGGCTTCTCGACGATCGTGCTTGGTGTGCGCGCCTATGAGACCCGACCGGATCTACAGGCGTCCGCGGCGCAGCTCCTCGACTTCGCCCGGGCCGGGGGCACGGTGATCGTCCAGTACAACCGGGGCCCCCTCGGCAGCCTGGCTCCCCTTCCGCTCCGGACAGGACGCGGTTCGCCGCGGGTGGCCGACGAGACGGCTCCGGTACGGATGCTCGAGCCGGATGCGCCCGTCTTCCGGACGCCGAATCGAATCGGACCCGAAGACTTCGAGGGATGGGTCCAGGAGCGCGGGCTGTACTTCGCGTCCGAGTGGGACGACCGGTACGTGCCTCTGCTCGAGCTCAACGATCCCGGTGAGCCGCCGCGACATGGGGCCGTGCTCGTGACGTCGGTCGGGGAAGGCGTGTTCGCGTACGCCGCCCTCTCGTTCTTCCGACAGTGGGCCGGTCAGGTTCCGGGCGCGTACCGTCTCTTCGCCAACCTCGTCTCGCTCGACGCAGCGGAATGGCAGGCCTTCGAGCAGGGTCGCTGACGGGGCGCCTCATGCGCTTCGGCGCTCGACGCGTGGGGGCAGCGCTCCTGCTCGCGCTCGTGTCGTGTGGCGACGCGCGGGAGCGACTCGTCGTCCGGACGGATCTTCCCGAGCCCCTGCGCGAGGTTGCGGAGCGGACCTTCGAGGCGAGCGAGCCCGACATCGACATTCGTTTCTCCGTGCGCTCGCTCGAGGAGACGCTCGAGGAGCTGGGTGATCCGGATGCGGAACCCGCCTTCGACGTCTGGTGGGGTGCTCCCGCCGGGGAGGCGGAGCGAGCGCTGCGCGAGGGCCGTGTCCGATCGTGGGAGCCGATCCTGGAGACGCCCTTCGTGATCGCCTTCGACCTCGACCGCGTGGGGATCCCGGACGCCCCAGCCGACTGGCTGGATCTCTTCCATCACGGGTGGTTCGAAGAGGTGGCGCTTCCCGATCCCCGAAGCTCCGACCGAGGGGCGGCGTTCGTGACCGCCGTGGTCGCGGATCGGGTTCGGGCAGCGGACGACTCGTACATCGGCTTCGAGTGGCTCGGGCGGCTCGACCGTCAGGTGGTGCGGTATCCCCCCGACGTGCGGGAGACGCTTCGGGCTCTACGCCTGGGTCAGGTGTCACTGGTGATCGCACCCCGCGCAGAGGTCGAAGCCGCGAGACCCGACTGGGAGGGGCGGCTCTACTATGTGATCCCCGAGAGCGGGGTGCCGGCCCTCGTATGCGTGGTGGCGATCACCGCCACCGCGGGCGAGCCCGGCTCCGACGCCGCGGCACGCTTCGCGGAGCACGTACGGTCGTCGGAAGTCCTCACGGCGGCCAAGCTGCACACGAGGTGGGAGCCGGTCGGTCCGTGGGACGAAGGGCGGCTGCCGGACGACTTCGAGCTCGATCGGCCCTGGACGACCTATCCGCTCGCCGTCGACCTCGCGGTGGACTCCGGCGATGTATGGCTCGAGCGCTGGAACCGGGACGTACGCGGGAGGGGGAAGTGACGGAAGGGCGCGCGATGGTAGAGAAGGGAGCCGCGCGAGTGCGCATCGTCGGCCTGCTGGCCGAGATGGCGCTCGTGGTGTTCGCCGTCCTGATGGCGCTCGCCGTCGAGGAGTGGCGCGAGGAGCGGCGCCTGGTCGACTTCGCCGACCGCGTCCGAGCCGCCGTCCTGGCCGAGCTCGATGCCAACCTCGGCGAGCTGAGGCGGACGGGCGAGCCGCTGAGCGAGCTACAGACGATTCTGGGTGAGGTGGTGTCGGCTCAGGACCTGTCGGTCATGGGTGACGACCTGCAGCTGAACCTGCCGGACCTCTCCACCGCGGCGTGGGAGGTGGCCCAGGGAAGTGAGGCCGCCCCGTACCTGGAGTACGAGTGGCTCATCGACATCGCCCGCGCCTACGAGGTGCTCGACGTCTATTCGGAGGCGTCCAGCAATGTCATCGCGTCGATGGCCGCCCTGGTCGGTCGAACCCCCACGGTGGAGCACATCTCCGACGTCTACGGATGGCTCGCGATCATCAACGACGTCCACGGTCAGGCGGAGAGCCGCCTCGAAGAGGTGCTGG
>Ga0209536_100000691_pt1 | contig 55251 bp, 43 predicted proteins | sample DeeMarSeWOR28_12_FD_187461 | JGI IMG/M metagenome (GOLD analysis project Ga0209536, IMG submission 187461) | Marine sediment microbial communities from White Oak River estuary, North Carolina - WOR-2-8_12 (SPAdes) (version 2) | ecosystem: Environmental > Aquatic > Marine > Intertidal zone >... | reverse complement strand
TCCATGCTGCACCAGCGGCGGCTGTGGTTACGGCTGGTGTCAAGGAATAAATAACCACAGCCTCGGTCATCAGCACATTCTCCCACCCGGCTTATTTCCTTTGAAGTAAGCAAGTTTGCCGTCTCCCGCATGATCGACCAGAGGGTTCTGTCAAATGAAATATCATTTGGTTGCCATGTCCACACGAAACCTTCTGAAGTATACGAGATGGCTGATTTCTTTAGTGTAATCCCGAGTGCACGGTTAAACTTTGATAGATCTTGGGTCTTTGGTTCTTCCCCAGCTGCGATAGCCGAAAATATGCGGTAAATGATCTCCCGCATCTCAATCGCTCTCCTGAATGCCTTGGAGGCCTCTCGCTGATGATGTTTTGCTTTGGCTATTAAACTCTTAGTTTCAGCTTCGGAGAGGAGACCGGCTTCTTGAGACCAGGCGACCAGGTCCGAATAATTCACCAAGTGATCATCCGGAAGGATACTTGCATGCCATTCAACAGTATTGGCAAAGTCCAGCGGCAGCTTGCCTGCATCGAAATCCCATTTCTTGTCGATATTAGCACCATTCATCGAAGGCTCCTCATCTGGAAACCATAATTATAACTTTCTAAATTATCTTGACAGGTTATAAGACTCGTGTTACTATCTAACCATTATAGTTATTATAGTTGGTTAGGTTTTTGCTGTCAAGTAACAGAAGTAGCCTGGTGATAATACACGAATGCGGAAAGGATCCGAAATGTATAACGCTTTTCTTTATCTGGTTACCGTACTCATCTGGGGCTCAACCTGGTTGGCCATAAAGTTCCAGTTGGGGGTTGTCGCTCCTGAGCTTTCGATAGCTTATCGTTTTGGATTGGCCGCCTCTATATTGCTCATCTTTAGTGTGTTGCGCCGATTACCTCTACGATTTGATCTGAAATCCCACGGATTCTTCGCCCTGCAAGGACTCTTATTGTTTTCCTTAAACTATATTTTGGTTTACCTGGCGGAAGGTTACCTCACCAGCGGTTTAGTGGCCATTATCTTCTCGCTGATCATCATCATGAACATCATCTTTGGCGCAATCTTGCTCGGTAATCCCATCAGGTTGCGTGTAGTAATCGGCGGTCTGGTCGGATTACTTGGTTTAACGCTCGTATTTTGGCCCGAACTCATATCTGTTGATCTCTCCAGCGGGAGAGCGTTAGGAATCTTGTTGGCGGTAATTGCGACAGTGTCAGCTTCACTGGGGAATGTCGTCTCGGCCCGAAATCAACGCAATAAACTACCTGTCATCCAGACCAACGCCTACGGCATGCTTTACGGTGCGATTTTTATGTTCGTCCTGGCTTTATTTAGAGGCGCTCAGCTACAGATTGATCTGAGCCCGGATTATGTTTTATCCTTGCTGTACCTGGCCATCTTCGGTTCGGTGATCGCTTTCGGCAGCTACCTGACATTGTTGGGTCGCATCGGGCTTGACCGGGCAGCATATGTCACGGTTCTCTTTCCCATTATTGCTCTTCTGCTGTCAACATTGTTTGAGGATCTGGCATGGGGGATACCCCAGCTGTTTGGTGTTTTGCTGGTATTGCTGGGTAATGCAATGGTGTTGAATAAATCTACCAGGCTTAAATTACCGGAGAAGGCTAAACAGGAATCGCCTCTAAGTTAATACTTCTCTGAGTTTATATCCACATTTAGACGTAAATTAATCAGAAAAGCTACTCGTTTGAGTGAATACCGAGTAGCTTTTTATCAAGCACAATCATGCTTTGTGTTTATTCAGGGTGAAAAGCTTCCAATTTTGCCCATTCTCCGGTCGGAAGCTTCTCGCCAGCCTTAATCGGCACTTTGAGACGATTTTCCCAGGGGGTTAACGGGCAGGAATATAGATCGTTGTATGCGCAGTATGGGTTATAAGCGTAATTGAAATCCACCAGCACTTTTCCACCCAGGAGCGCTTTTGGCTCTAAATAACGACCAGCGCCGTAGGTTTCTTTACCCGCTAACGAGTCAGCAAATGGGAGGAAATATCCATGCGGGTCTTTGTAAAGGGTCAGCTCTACCTCCTGGTTGTCAACCGTGAAATAGATCTTTCCAAAGCGAGTGTGATTCTGCACCTCTCCCGTTGAGGTCTGCATCTGGATGACCTCTTTCTCTGCAAATTCTTCGACTTCTAATTCCAGTCTCAAATCCGGATTCTCAGGGAAATATTCCAAACGATCAAATTGCCTCTTTTGTGCTGGAGTTAACGGGCTGTGATGATCGTGAGCGATATATTCATCCTTGGATTTTCTGAATTGGGTCAATTCACTCATGTTTCTCTCCTTGTATAAATAATATGTTGATAGATCTAGGGTAAACAGGCCAATGCCTAAGCTAATTTCACTCGGGAGATCTCTATAATGGACGAACATAACTGCCAAAATCTTACGAACAAATAACGAGTATAAAAAAGAGTGCTGCGAATTCCAACCAAAATTATAGACTATTTCAGTCTATTTTGCCAGTTATTATTTTTTGTCATGAAAGCTTGACATTTGATCGAAAAATTGGTATTCTATGCAAGCGTGCGCAATCGTTTGCGCAATCGTTTGCAAACAACACCACGCGGAGGTGCAGCATCGTCACCATGCGCGATGTGGCAGAAAGGGCTGGTGTTTCTGTCACCACTGTCTCGCACGTGATCAACGAAACTCGTAATGTGAATCCCTCTACTCGCCAGAGAGTCGAGGAAGCTATGCACTATCTGGGATACCAACCCAATGTGTTAGCCCGCAGTTTGCGTAAGGGGAAAACTCATACGATCGGTATCATTCTTCCTGACAGTACAAATCCATATTTCGCCGAAGTTGTACGCGGCGTTGAAGATTCTAGCTTTTCTCAAGGATATAGCGTCATCCTCTGTAATTCAGATAATGATTTGGAGAAAGAGCTTCTTTATACCAATGTTTTGCTTGAAAAACAAGTCGATGGCATTATTATGGTGGCTGCAGGTTCAAGTGGAGAGATTGTTCATTATTTACAAGATCGGGATGTGCCCCTGGTACTGGTTGATCGTCGCTTGGCAAACATTGAAGCGGACTACGTCCTCGCCAATAACTTAAAGGGAGGTCTTCTCGCCACCAATCATCTGATCGATCTTGGGCATCAAGCCATCGCTTGCATCGCTGGACCCGTCGATGTCGAGCTAAGCCGTGAACGTGTCGCGGGATATCGCCAGGCTCTAGAAACAGCGGGCATCAACATATGTGAAAGGTGGATTGTGGAAGGAGATTTCCAATACCAGAGTGGTTACGATGCTGCCCGAGTCTTGTTTGAAGGTGAACCACAACCCACAGCCATATTTGCATGTAACGATTTGATGGCTATCGGTGCATACCGGTATGCTCATGAGAAAGACTATCAGATTCCAAAACAGCTCTCCATCGTAGGTTTTGATGATGTGAGCTTGGCTGCCTATACAAATCCACCACTTACCACAGTTAGACAGTTCAAGCACAAGATGGGAACTTTAGCTGCGAGACTACTTCTTGAACGCATGAATCAGCGGGATTTAGCACCTCGTCTCGAGGTACTAGACACGGAGTTCGTTGTTCGTGATTCGACAACAAGATCTCTGCAGATGGAAAGAGAATTGAAGGTATGAGCGCCAGAATTGTTGTAGTTGGCAGCCTGAATATGGATCTGGTGATTCGCGCTGCGCATATTCCCAAACCTGGTGAGACAATCCTGGGGAGTGAATTCCAAATCATACCCGGGGGCAAAGGTGCCAACCAAGCTGTTGCTGCTGCCAGGTTGGGCAGTCAAGTCAGTATGGTGGGACGGGTGGGCGAAGATTCTTTTGGTGATCAGCTCTTACATAACCTGGAGATGGTCGGTGTCGACGGGAAGCACATCCGCCAAGATCCAGATGCAGCCAGCGGTGTTGCCCTGATCGTCGTTGATGACCAAGGTGAAAATAGCATCGTTGTCGCTTCTGGCTCGAATATGCAGCTTACTGAAGAGGATGTTGAAGCTGCCGAAGAAGTAATATCCGGGGCAGAGGTATTGATCATGCAGTTAGAAGTACCTTTGCAAATCGTGAGAAGAGCGGCGGAAATCGCACATGACAATCAAGTTCTGGTGATCCTCAACCCGGCTCCGGCCATGCCTTTACCTAGCGATCTGTTCGGTATGGTGGATTTGTTAATCCCTAATGAAAGCGAAACAGCTATACTGTCCGGGTTACCTGCTGAAAGTCAGATTGAAATGGAAACGGCTGCTTCATTTCTGTTAGATTTAGGGATAAAGACGGTTGTCATAACACTAGGAAATCGGGGCGCGTTAATGGCCAATAAAAATGAGGTAAAAATGTTTTCCGCGTATAATGTACAACCTGTTGATACCACTGCTGCTGGAGATGCCTTTGTTGCCGGTTTGGCAGTCGCCCTAGGTATGGGGAAGTCTCTTCCTGATGCGATTTATTGGGGTAATGCCGCTGGAGCTCTGGCAACCTTACGCTTCGGTGCCCAAACATCCTTGCCAACCCATCAGGAAGTTTCTCGAATGCTCGCTGGAGAGAAGCCTGAAGATATCATCCGGAGAGAATAATGAAAAAGATCGGCACCCTCAACCAACCGCTATCAAGTGTGATATCTGGTCTCGGTCATCTGGATACAATCGTCGTCGCCGATGCAGGCTTACCGATTCCCGCTGAAACCCAACGGATCGATTTAGCTTTAACCAAAGATGTTCCCGGTTTCATTGAGACTGTTAGGGTGATTTTAGAAGAGGTACAAGTGGAGCGGGCAATTGTGTCTGAAGAATTGCTCACGAAAAGCCCCCATGTTTATCAACAATTGCAGGAACTTTTATCGGAAATCCCAATTGACACAATTCCACACATCGAATTCAAGCAACGTACTGGCTCAGCATGTGCGGTCGTGCGTACTGGCGAGTTCACACCATACGCAAATGTTATCCTGGTATCCGGTGTAGTATTTTAATTTCTGGAGCGCCACTGCGTGAATAAAACCAGCTTACGAGAATTTCTACAGCGCTATGGATTGGCAATCTCTTTCCTAATCCTGTGCCTCGTGCTCAGCTTGCTTTCCGATCGTTTTCTAACCATCGGGAATCTAACAAATGTCTTGCGCCAGTCCACCATCAACCTGATTATTGCTATTGGTATGACATACGTGATCCTGACTGCGGGTATCGACCTTTCGGTCGGGGCGGTATTGGCTCTTTCAACCGTGGTAACCGCGGATCTGCTTCAGCGTGGCGTACCAGTAATACCAACTGTCCTGATTGGTCTGCTGTTGGGAGGCGTTCTGGGATTATCGAATGGGCTGCTGATTTCCAGAATTAAAGTTCCACCATTTGTGGCTACATTGGGAATGATGACGGTGGCGCGCGGTCTTGCCCTTACCTATACCCAGGGGCGGCCGATCACTGGATTACCTGATCTTTTCCGTTCCATCGGCACAGGTTACTTAGGTCCAATTCCTATGCCGATCATCATCGCCGGGATCACCTTCCTGGGAGGGTATATATTACTCACGCGGACCCGTATGGGTGTCTACATCTACGCATTAGGCAACAATCCTGTGGCGGCCCATTACACCGGCATCGCAACGAGCAACTATCTCACTTTTGTGTACGTCTTGGCCGGATCCTTGGCTGCATTGGCAGGCATGATCCTCGTAGCCAGGCTGGATTCAGCTCAACCGACAGCGGGTATCAGCTTCGAGTTTGATGCCATTGCTGCGGTTGTTGTTGGTGGCACCAGCTTCGCCGGAGGAGAAGGGAGTCTGATCGGAACCTTGTTAGGTGTATTGGTTATTTCGGTACTCAACAACGGGCTGAATTTACTAAATGTCTCATCATTCTATCAGCCGGTGGTTACCGGTGTGGTCATTGCCTTGGCTTTGTTACTCTATAAAGCCATACGTTGAGCGATGTGGAAGGAAAACCTTCAACCTTGATGAAGGTGAATGGATTTGAAATGATGTGAAAACGGATAATGGAACCTATCTTATTAACCAGATCAAATTCTGGAAGGAGGTAACAATAGAAATAAGACTGGTCTAAGATGCAAGTAGCGAATTACAAATATCCATAATTAATCAGGAGGAGTAATAATGTATCAAGATGAACAAGTAAGTCCAGAAGAACAGGTTCCTATGGAGACAGCTCCAGAACCTGCACCCCCTGAGGGGACAGAGCCCCCAGTAGAAACGCCTCCGGAAGAGACACCTCCCGAGGAAGGTGGCAGCCGGACCTGGATGTGGATTGCATTAGCAGTGATTGCTGTCTTGATCGTCATCCTTGGTTACCTGGCATTGCGACCGCAGGGTGAACCAAGCTACAAAATCGGTTTATCGCTGTCCACCCTGAACAATCCATTCTTCGTCACACTGCGTGATGGTGCGCAGGCAGCTGCTGATCAGGCTGGCGTTGAATTAGTGGTTGTGGATGCACAGGATGACCCTGCTAGAGAAGCAACCAACATGGAGGATCTTATCCAGCAAGGCGTGGATGCTATCCTAGTCAATCCGACAGATGCCGATGCGGTTGTGCCCTCGATACAGAAGGCAAACGAAGCTGGCATCCCCGTTTTCACCATTGATCGAGCTGCTAGTGGAGGGACGATCGTTTCCCATATCGCTTCGGATAATGTTGCCGGTGGTGGTGTCGCTGGTGAGTTCTTGTGCGAAGCCCTCGGCGGCCAGGGTAAGGTTGTCGAGCTGGAAGGCATACCTGGATCTTCAGCTGCGCGTGATAGGGGACAGGGATTCAATACCTACGTGAGCAGCCAATGTTCAGGGTTAGAAATTGTTGCCCGCCAGACGGCTAACTTTGACCGGGCAGAAGGTTTAAGCGTTTTTGAGGACATCCTGCAGGCCCAGCCAGAGATAGACGGAACATTTGCTCACAACGACGAGATGATCTTGGGTGCGATCCAAGCTGCTGAGGCGGCTGGTCGTGCGGCTGAAATCACCTTTGTCGGGTTTGATGCTACTGATGATGCAGTGGCTGCCGTCAGTGCCGGAAGGTTAGCGGCGACAATCGCACAACAGCCGGCTGAGATGGGGCGGCTAGGTGTCGAAGAAGCTGTGAAATATCTCAACGAAGAGAGTGTTGAGCAGTACATCCCGGTGGAACTATCACTAGTTGCCGGCGATGTGCAACCTGAAGAGACAGAAGCCCCTCCAGAACCGACAGAGGTGACATTGGGGCTCTCTCTTTCGACGCTGAACAATCCGTTCTTTGTCACTCTGCGCGATGGAGCCCAGGCAGCTGCTGACGCGGCCGGTGCAAATCTAACGGTCGTCGATGCTCAGGATGATCCGGCCAGGGAAGCCACCAACATAGAAGACTTGATCCAACAGGGAGTGGGCGCTTTATTGATCAACCCGACAGATGCCGATGCGGTAGTGCCTTCAGTGCAGAAGGCAAACGAAGCTGGTATTCCAGTTTTCACCATCGACAGGGCAGCCAGCGGCGGTGTCATCGTGTCCCACATTGCCTCTGATAACGTCGCCGGGGGCGCCGTCGCAGGTAAATTCCTTTGCGATGCGCTGGGCGGTCAGGGTAAAGTTGTCGAGCTGGAGGGCATCGCTGGATCATCAGCTGCGCGCGATCGAGGCCAAGGCTTTAATACGTACATGAGCAACGAGTGCTCTGGCGTCGAGATCGTCGCCCGTCAGACTGCTAACTTCGACCGGGCAGAGGGTTTAAGCGTTTATGAGGACATCCTGCAAGCCCAACCGGTGGTCAACGGAACATTCGCCCACAATGATGAAATGGTACTTGGTGCCATCCAGGCCGCAGAGGCGGCTGGACGGTCAACAGAGATCATATTCGTTGGATTTGATGCCACTGATGACGCGGTAAATGCCGTGAATGAGGGCAAACTGGCAGCAACCGTCGCGCAGCAGCCAGCTCTTATGGGGCAGCTGGGAGTGGAAGTTGCCATGCGTTCACTTGGCGGGGAGCCAGTGGATTCTTATATCCCAGTTGATCTATCTTTGGTCTCAGGTACAATTCCCGAGGCTCCAGAGCCGACCGAACCGCCACCTCCAGAGACAGCATTCACCTTGGGTCTTTCACTTTCCACGCTGAACAATCCCTTCTTCGTTACCCTGCGTGATGGCGCTCAAGCAGCTGCCAATGAGGCTGGTGTCGAACTGGTGGTGGTGGATGCCCAGGATGATCCGGCCCAGGAAGCGACAAACATCGAGGATCTCATCTCGCGCGGTGTGTCCGCTTTGCTGATCAATCCTACCGATGCTGATGCGATTGTGCCATCTGTGCAGAAAGCCAACGAAGCAGGTATCCCCGTCTTTACCGTTGATCGGGCAGCCAACGGTGGAACCATTGTCTCCCACATTGCCTCGGATAATGTAGCGGGTGGTGCAATGGCTGGTGAGTTCCTTTGTGAAGCACTGGAAGAAGCTGGCAAGGTGGTCGAGTTGGAAGGCATTGCCGGGTCATCCGCAGCCCGCGACCGTGGTCAAGGCTTCAATGACTACATGAGCAATGAGTGCTCTGGGGTGGAGATCGTCGCTAAACAGACCGCGAACTTCGATCGGGCGGAGGGGTTGACCGTATTTGAAGATATCCTACAGGCGCAGCCGGAAATCGACGGCACTTTTGCCCATAATGACGAGATGATCCTGGGCGCTATCCAGGCTGCGGAAGCAGCAGAGCGCGCTGATGCGATTATCTTTGTCGGTTTCGATGCAACAGATGACGCCGTCCAGGCAGTTAGAGATGGGAAATTAGCAGCTACTATCGCTCAACAACCAGCACTCATGGGAGAATTGGGTGTTGAGTTTGCTGTGAGACATTTGAACGGTGAACAGGTGGAGGTTTACATCCCAGTAGATCTTTCCTTGGTTACTACTGAAACTGTTCAATAATGCGAATGTGCTGATGAGGCTGTATAAAAACTAAGAAAACGTCATTCTGAACGGAGCGCAGCGGAGTGAAGAATCTCAAATTTTAAGATTGAGACCCTTCGCTGCGCTCAGGGTGACATATATTTCGGACAGCCTCTTCTGCTAAAGTATTCTCAACATTGGAAATAATGTCCGATAATCAGATTTATCTTCACATGCAGGGCATCAGCAAATCCTTCCCTGGGGTGCAGGCGCTGAATTCAGTCGATTTTTCAGTCTCTGAGGGGGAGATTCACGCCTTGGTGGGAGAAAATGGTGCTGGAAAGAGCACCTTGATGAAAATCCTCACCGGCGCTTTGCTTTGCGATCAAGGTCAGATAAGTCTCAAAGATCAAATCGTTGAGATCAAGGATCCAGGTGATGCTCAGGCGCTTGGCATCAGCATGATCCACCAGGAATTATCCCTCATCCCTTATCTTACCGTGGGGCAGAATATCTATCTTGGCCGTGAGCCACGCGCCCGCCTGGGTGCATTCATCGATTGGCCCGAGTTGTATGACCAAACGCAGGTTTTACTTGATCGCTTGCAGGTCAAAGTGGATTCCCGGGCCAGCGTCCAGGATCTAAGCATTGCCCAGCGTCAGATGGTTGAGGTTGCCAAAGCACTCTCCTTCAATGCTAATTTGATTGCCATGGACGAACCCACTTCCTCACTCACCGACCGTGAGACTGAGATCTTGTTCCAGGTCATGCGCTCTTTCAGAGACCAGGGTATCTCCATCATCTTCATCTCTCACCGCTTGGAGGAGGTCTTTGAGATCGCCGATCGTGTCACTGTGCTCCGTGATGGGGAAACCATTGGTACCGCACCGGTAGCCGACTTGGATGTTGATCAGGTGGTCAGGATGATGGTTGGGCGGGATTTAGGAGAGCTCTATCCCAAGGAAGAAGTTGAACAGGGGGAAGTCGTCCTTGAAGCTGTAAATTTGGAGGATGGTCGTGAGCTGCATTCGGTCAGCATCACCCTCAAAGCTGGCGAGATACTTGGCATTGCTGGACTAGCTGGAGCAGGTCGTACAGCATTGGCTGAGACTCTTTTCGGTGTTCGTCCAGCCAGTAATGGACAGATAAAGATTGGTGGAAGAATGGTGCCTGTCAAAAACCCAGGTAAGGCGATTCAGATCGGAATGGGTTTTGTCCCCGAAGATCGCAAATTGCAAGGGTTATTCCTCAACATGGCTGTACGTGAAAATGTGGTTATCAGTTCCTTACCCGAGGTGAGTCGCTTCTCTTTTGTTAATTTCCCACGAGCGGACAAATTAGCTAGGGAATTTATTGAGAAGCTAAAAATCCGCACGCCCAGTGTGAAGCAGCTCGTGCGAAACCTATCTGGTGGCAACCAGCAAAAAGTGATCATCGCCCGCTGGTTGACACTAAATCCTCGTATCCTGATTTTGGATGAGCCAACTCGAGGGATTGATGTTGCCACGAAAGCAGAGATCCATGCGCTCATGAACCAGCTCGCTATGGATGGCGTGGCGGTAATGGTGGTATCGTCTGATTTGCCGGAAGTGTTGGGTGTCAGTGATCGCATCCTGGTCATGCGCGCCGGACGTGTTGTGGCAGAATTTACTCGCCAGGAAGCAACCCAGGACGATATCATGCACGCCGCTACCGGTGGAAAGGAAAACAATGCGCAGCAGCGCGTTCAGTAAACCCGCAGAATCTCTGCGCCGGATAAGCGTACTTGGCATCCTGCTCTTGATTTGCGTCGTTTTCGCTCTTGGTTCCAGCGAATTTCTGACCGCGTCCAATTTGCTCAATGTCGCATTGCAAACGTCGATCATTGCCATCGTCGCCATCGGAATGAGCTTCGTGATCTTCACCGCAGGGATCGATCTCTCAGTGGGTTCAGTGATGGCTTTGGCTGGGGCAATTGCGGCAGGTATGGCTGTCAGGCAGGGTTTTGATACCTATGTCAGCATCACCATCGGACTCGGGATCGGATTGATCCTTGGTGCTGTAAATGGTCTGATGATCGTGAGAGGTGGTATTCCACCCTTTGTTGCAACCTTATCGATGCTGGCCATCGCACGCGGATTGACCCTGGTCTATACGGAGGGTAGACCGATTGCCGGATTGGATGAGCAATTCATTTTTTGGGGCACAGGTCAGGTGTGGGGGATTCCATTGCCGGTGATCATCATGGCAGTTATTGCTGTCGTCGCTCACATCATCACGCGCTATACACCATTTGGTCTGCATGTTTACTCCACAGGGGGTAACGAGGAGACTACTCGTCTGGCAGGGGTCTCCCCCGATCGGATCAAACTTGCTGTATATATGATCAGTGGATTCCTGGCTGCACTGGGCGGTATTCTGCTCACCGCCCGTCTCTGGTCTGCCCAACCGAACGCAGCTGTGGGTTGGGAGCTGGATGCCATCGCAGCTCCTGTATTAGGTGGCACCAGTCTGTTTGGGGGGGTTGGCAGTATCGGCGGAACCGTAATTGGGGCATTCATTATCGGTGTGCTATCTAATGGTCTGAACCTGATGGGTGTACCTTCCTATTACCAGCAAGTCATCAAGGGGTTGGTATTTATCCTAGCGGTCACCGTCGACCTGATCAACAAGCGTAGGCGATAACGGGGAGCTATTTACACAGAATACCCCGTTGATTGCTACGTGGCTTCCGAGCATGAACAAAATCTGTACCCGTAGGGACAAAAATCCGTAATACTCCGTCTGCTTGCGGCGGAGACAGGAATTTTGAAGATTTTGCCAGTTTATTTTTTGAAATTTTACAAATGAACCTGCTTGAATAGCGGAGATATACTCAGATAACTTCCTTCTATGGAACGAGAAAATGAATGTAAAGAATCCGCACTATCCTTCTCTATACCAGATCAATACCCGCGTCTGGTTGCAATCCTTGTCCATACAAACTGGTCAACAGATCACTCTTAGTGAGGTTCCAGATGAAGAGCTCGATCACCTTGCCAGCCTGGATTTTGAGTGGGTTTGGTTGATGGGTGTATGGCGTACTGGGGATATTGGGCGGCAGATCGCCTGGGAACTTCCTGAATTACGCCAGGAATACTTATCAATTCTTCCGGATATAAAAGAAGATGATATCTGCAGCTCACCTTTCGCCATTACTGCATACTCAGTGAGTCCAGATTTGGGGGGTGATCATGGTCTAGCTATCCTGCGCGAAAGGCTTCAGGCACGCGGATTAAGGTTGCTACTCGATTTTATCCCCAACCATACTGCGCGCGATCACCCATGGCTCACATTGCATCCAAATTACTATGTTCAGGGAAGCGTAGACCAGCTTATAAGCGAGCCGTTTAACTTTGATCGCGCTCCTCATGGAGATAAAATATTTGCTTTTGGTCGTGATCCGTACTTTCCAGGATGGACTGATACTTTCCAGTTGAACTATGGCAATCCCCAACTGCAAACTGCCATGCGAGAAGAGCTATCAAAAGTTGCCGCTTTATGCGATGGTGTGCGCTGTGATATGGCCATGTTGATCCTGCCAGAGGTCTTTAAAGGCACATGGGGGATTGAAATGCAGCCATTTTGGCCAGAGACTATTCAGAGCATACGTGCTAGATGGCCAGAATTCACTTTCATCGCTGAAGTCTATTGGGATTTGGAGTGGAAACTCCAAGAGCAGGGCTTCAACTACACGTATGACAAACGACTTTATGACCGTTTGCTTCATCAAGAAGCCCGACCGGTGCGCGAACATCTCATGGCCAGTTTGGATTTCCAAAATAGAGCAGCCCGCTTTTTGGAAAACCACGATGAACCTCGAGCTGCGGCGTCATTTCCTCCCCAGGTACATCGAGCTGCTGCACTAATCACTTATTTGACGCCGGGATTGAAATTTTTTCACCAGGGACAGCTAATGGGGTACAAAAAACGAATCCCCATGCAGCTTTGCCGAGCACCAGAAGCACTCCAAGATCATCAAATAACGGCGTTTTATGTTCAATTACTTGAATTCCTTCAGTTGCCCATTTTGCAGATGGGAAACTGGCAGCTGCTGGAATGTCTCCCGGCCTGGCAAAGCAATTGGACCTGGGATAACTTTGTGGCTTTCTCCTGGCACGACGGTGACGAGTGCTTACTGGTCGTAATTAACTATTCTCCTCATCCTAGCCAGTGTTATGTACGCTTACCCTGGGCTGATCTGGCTGACAAACAAGTCCTATTCATGGATAAGTTGAGTGAGGCTGAATATATCCGCAGCGGTGATGATTTAGAACAAATTGGTCTTTACCTGGATATGTCAGCCTGGAATGCGCATATCTTCCAGGTCAGTAAGGTATGAGCTCCGCTAACAGTAGCATCAAAATCGCTTATATCGTCAGTTCGATGATTTAAATAATATCCCTGGGAGTGAAGTGAGATAACAGATTGATCGTACGCGCACCCAACTTGACCCCACGGGATCAGATTTAAGAATTGGTGAAAACGGAAGAGAGCCGGATAAGAAAAAATATGAAAATATAATATCAGCGATTTGAATCTGGGTTATCCTAAGAATACCAAAAGTGCTTTGAGCAAATCTAACACTCAAAGCACTTTTACTATTAAGAATTATTTGATGCCCAGATCAATCTTCACCATCTGGTGTACGCATCTTGGTCAAGAAGCTGTCCAACTCGCGTTCGGCGATCCTTTGTGTTCCTAAACCGAACGCCAGTGCGACGGCTAGACCAATGGCTGCGAGTAATATGCCGAAAGCCAGGTTGACGATCTCATTTGCTACACCGATTTCGCGGAGAGCGATTGCGGCTGCAAAAATGACGATCGCGATTTGTGCCATTCTGCCGATGAAATTCGCCTGGTTTATCCCAGCTTTCATGACCGCATTGTATGCCAGGTTGGCAAAATACAAACCTATACCGAATATCACTATCGCTAACACGACTTTCCAGAAGAAGGCGATGAACACGTTCATGATCTCGGTCAGGGCATCTGAGCCCAATAACTCGGTCGCAGATACAACTGCGAACAGCATTATCGCGACCAGGATCAGGTATCCAACCCATTGGGAGAGAGTCGTTGTTCCACTCCAGGTGATGCCAAGTTTTTCTGGTACAGTATCGAGTCCGAGTCCAGATAACAAGTCAGTCACCAGATTTGCAACCAGACGGGCGATGTAGTAGGCGATGACTAAAACCAGTGCGGCACCGATCAGGTTAGGAATAACATTGATGATGGTGCTCAACATCTGGGTGGTTGGGACGGTGATGGCCGCGATAGCAAGCGCATCCAGAGCTGCGATAAAAGCAACCAAGAAAATGAAGATATACAAAACTAAACCTACGATCTCAGAAAGAGAACGTTCTTCAGAGAGACCAACTCGTTGCCCTGCCGTATCTGTTCCAATCGCCTTCAGCAGGTTTTCTACGACCTGGCGAACCACCCGTGCGATGAACCATCCGACAAGCAGGATAACTCCAGCTCCGAGGATGTTAGGTATGTAAGCAAAGATGTCGTTAAAGACGGTTTGGATTGGTTCGGCTATCGCATCGATGCCAAGAGCAGCTAAAACGGATGGCAAGAAGAGAAGTAGAGTGAACCAGTAGACCGCTGTTGCAAGGGATTCAGAAAAGGTCACCTGTTCTTCCTCTTTGAGCGCAGCATAATTGCTCAATCGCTCATCAACCTTAAGAAGCGAGCCTCCTTTTCGCACTAAAAATCGGAGTGCTGTAGCCACTAACCAGGCTATAAAAAGGAGAACGCCAGCACCGATGAGTCTGGGAAGGAATTCTGCTGTCAGCCGTTGAAGAAATAGAGATAGTGGTTCGGCTATCCCGGTTAGATTCAATCGATCGAAAAATGCTACCAGGACGAAAAGCATAGCCAACCAGAAGACAACACTGCCGATAATACTCTCAACATTGAATTGTCTGGGTTCATCGGGTTCGCTTAGGGAATCAGCTAATCGATTGTCGAGATCGGTGCGATTGAGTAGTCGCCTGGTGATACTGCCAAGGATACGTGCGACAATGTATCCGATGATCAAGATCAGCAAGGCGATAAGCAAATTGCCGATGCTGATCCCAAGTGGTCCAAAGAAATCTTGTAATGCTTGAATCATTAAAATCCTCCTGCAAAAGATATTAGAATAAATTGAATTAAGTAGTGAATGATGGGTTCCTTCATATATGCATCATTTATTTTCTAAATATTACCTCCTTCCAATGTCCAAAGGTATCATTTGATCTTTTCCGAAAAATTGAACTCACAATTATCTAACGAACAAAACCGTGATTGAGCAATAAATGAGAAAAATCTTTCTTGTAAAAAAATTCAATCCATTCGGCTAAATATGAACTTCGAGATGATACGATTGACTCTTTGAATTATTGAATTCCTATTTCTCGTAAATACGAGTACACATATTTTACAAGATATTTTGAATTTTGTTAATCAAATATTAGAATTGGCATGCATTATTCAACTCACATCAGATCAAACTGCGATGTTCCAAGTTTATTTGAGCATGTTCATTACTAATCATAACAGTGATTATGATTAGCTGTCCAATAATTCCACAATTCAGTAGAAGAAGTTATAATATCGAAAAAGGAGTGTTTATGTCCGAGAAATCCACTGATAAAGAATGCATACATCTGGATCAAATTCAGGATGTGATCCCCAGCGGGAAGGGGTGTTTGGAGTGTATAGAACTGGGAGACACTTGGGTCCATCTACGTTTATGTTTGATATGCGGCAATGTTGGTTGTTGTGATAATTCAAAGAACAAGCACGCCACGAAACATTTTCATTCGACAGGACATCCCATCATTAAATCTTTCGAACCTGGTGAAGATTGGAAGTGGTGTTACGTTGATAAGAAAATTGTTAATGATTAAAAATCAGTAGATGGATTTTGATCAAATAGGTAGTAGTTCCTCGATACGTCGTAGCTTGGCAGGTGAGCGACGTGTCGTAACAATCCTCTTTTCTGACGTAAAAGGATCCACTGCAATGGCTGAAGGACTCGACCCTGAGGATTGGGCCGAGATAATGAATTCTGCCTTCGATTTCTTAACGACACCAATCGTTCGTTATGGCGGGACAGTTGCCAGGTTAATGGGGGATGCAGTTCTGGCATTTTTTGGGGCACCATCTGCACATGAAGATGACCCATTAAGGGCCGTCCTGGCGGGATTGGATATAGTAGATGGCATTAAATCCTTTAGGCAACAAGTTTCTGCTGAATATGATCTGGATTTCAACGTGCGGGTGGGGGTAAATACGGGAATAGTCGTAGTTGGTGAGATGGGAACAGCATTGGCTGGTGAATATACTGCTATGGGTGATGCTGTGAACTTAGCTGCTCGTATGGAGCAGACTGCCCTGCCAGGAACAATCCAGATAACTGACGAGACCTATCGCCTTGTAGCGCCTTGGGTCGAAGTTGAAACGCTGGGGGGGATTAAGATAAAAGGAAAAAAGGATCCTATTGCAACTTATCGTGTAACTGGCCGGAAGTCTCAACCCAGTCGAGTGCGTGGAATTGCAGGTTTAAATTCTCCACTTGTGGGAAGAGCTAAGGAATTCGAGAAATTAAGAACTGTACTCGAGGATTTAATGGAAGGCCATGGTCTGATTCTGGCTTTGATAGGAGAAGCTGGCCTCGGAAAAACTCGCCTGATCGAAGAGTTGCATGCAAATCTAGAGGGTAGTTCTAAATCATCGATTCAGTGGATTGAAGCGAGGGGTATATCTTATGAATCAACACGACCGTATGGTCTTTTCATACAAGCTCTGCGGCAAGTATGCAATATAAAAGAAAATGATTCTGTGGAAATTGTGCGGAGAAAAGTGGCAGAAAGTTTCAGCAATCTGAATCTTGATCAACAATCAGGTATTACACGAACCATTGAGCTGCTTTTGTCCATCCACAAATCACCAGGAAGAGAAGATCTACCCGTGGAGGGAGAAGCTCTTAAGCTGGAGATCTTTGAAAGTATGCTGAATATCTGGCTTGATTTGGCGTGTCAAAATCCATTAATCCTAGTTTTCGATGATCTGCAATGGGCAGATCCCGCTTCGGTTGAGTTGTTGGTGCATTTATTCCAGCTTGTTGACCAAGTCCCAATCCTATTTTTATGTGCATTTAGGCCATACCTTGCTTCGGAAGCCTGGCAAATGAAAACATCTGCTGAGACATCACATCCTCATCATTTTGTGAAGATTCATTTGACACCGCTGGATGAAAATCAAAGCGGTCAGTTGGTGGATAATTTGTTGGCTGTTTCTGATCTGCCATCAGAACTGCGTGAGACAATCTTACGCAAATCAGAAGGTAATCCATTTTTCCTGGAAGAGGTTGTCCGTAGCTTGATCGATAATGGTGTAATTCACCGTGATGATAAAGGATTTCACTGGCAAGCCAATGCGAAATTCGAACAGATTGATATTCCTGACAACCTGCAAACCTTATTGCTCTCCCGAATCGATCTCTTGGAAAGTGATGCTCGCCAAGTTCTCCAGCTAGCCTCAGTTATTGGGCGTTCCTTCTTGTACCGTGTTCTAAAGGCGATTGCAGATATGGTCACTGATATCGATGAACAATTGGTCATCTTACAGCAAATGGAATTGATCATGGTGACTGCGAGCTACCCAGAAGTGGAATATATTTTTCGGAATGAGTTAACCCGTGATGCTGCGTATCAATCAATTCTGCGACGACAAAAGCGTGAATATCACCGCAAAGTCGCAGAAGCAATTGAGACACTTTTCCCAGAAAGAACTGTTGAAGAGGCTCATCGTCTTGCATATCACTACCATGAGGCACGCGATTTAACTCGTGCGCTCAAGTACTATCAAATCGCTGGAGACCAATCATTCAATCTCTACGCAAATCAAGAAGCAAGTGAACACTATGGAAAAGCGATCGAGATCGCATTACGTATGAATGTGCCCAGTGTGCAATTGTCAAATCTATATACGAATCGTGGTCGGGCATTTGAATTGCTAAGCCAATTTGACAAAGCATTGGAAAATTATGAAGATTTGGAAGAGCTAGGTCATGTTCGAAATGATCGCTCGCTTGAACTGGCTGCTTTAGTGCCCCAATCTACAATTTATTCAACCCCTACGGTGAAATTCAATCCTGATGTAGGCAGTGAGTTATCTCGGCGAGCACTGGAATTGGCGATCGATCTAGGTGATTCACAAGCTGAAGCAAAGGCATTATGGAGCTTGATGTTAATCGAGACTATGTCAACCGGTGATTTGAAGAAGGCTATTTTGTATGGCGAACAAGGATTAAGGATCGCTCGAGAAAACAATTTATCAGAAGTTTACACATATATTCAACATGATATTGCCCGGCCGTATTTGCGCACTGGGCGCATAAAAGAAGCCTGGAATTCATATCAGAGTTCGCAGGAATTCTGGCGAGAGACCAATAATTTACCTATGCTGGCAGACAATTTGGCCAGCATGGCGGAGGCTTTGTATACAATTGGGCTGTTCGATCAGGCGATGGAATACGCGCAAGAGGGTCTTCAGATCAGCCGCCAGATCAACAGCGCTTGGGGTCAGGCATACAATATGATGAATATTGGTCCAATCTTGCTCGAATTGGGTGATATTGGTGGAAGCCTGGATGCGCTAGAAGAGGCATATCAGCTTTCCATACAAGCCAATTTTGCTGCTGGCGTTGTAGCGAGTCAGATTATCAAAGCTTGGTTATTTGCCATGTTGGGTGATCTAAAAACTGCAAATCAGATCCAGATCGTCATTCAAGAATTTGTTGAAAAATACGAAACATTCAAACCTTTGCTTTACCTGGTACAAGCACTACAAAAGCTGTATGAAGGCAACCATCAAAAGGCTTTGCAGATCCTGGAAAATGTTGATCGAGAGTATATTGCCGATAGCGAGAGAATATTCAATCCTTATGTATTCAATTTACAAGTTGAAATTTACTTGGCTGATCAGAATTATGTAATGGCACTAGAGACAGCAAATAATTTTCTTCAGACATTGAAGAATCAGGAAATCCAACTTATGGTGCCTGATTTGATCAACCAGAAAGCAAGAGCACTGATTGGATTGAATCGTAGGGAAGAAGCCTACCAAGAATTACTTGCAGCTCGGGATATGGCTGAGGAACAAAAATGTCGGCGAATTCTTTGGGCGATCCTCATTGATCTAGCCGAAATTGAGGTAAATGAAGCCCTAGCAGAAAGATATAAGCAAGAAGCTTTGGAGATCATTCAATTCATCAGTGACAAAATTTCAGATGAGAAACTTAGAGAATCTTTCCATGCCCTGCCAAAAGTACAAAAAGTCTGGCAACCATAGTGTATATAGTTAATCCAAGATTATCCACCGGGGCATTTAATATTCCTTTGTAAGATCAATAATATTCGTTAGTAAACCTGAAAAGATAATATCTCAATCCTTCTGAGTGAATAAAAGTATAGATCAGCAGACACCATCCCTATTTTTGAATTTTATGGGTGTATTGATCGCATTTAGCTCGAACAAGGGGGATTGCTCGGCATCAAGGGAGCTGGAGATATGGGAACTTGGTTTCTGATTGTGAAGCGAATCAAGGATCTGGCGGAAAATAAAAGGATAGCGGCAGAAAGGTAAATCTTGGCAAAATCGTGTAATCGAAACCATCACTGGATAGCATAATCGTGCCTGCGAAATCAGTGCGCCAGGTATTGATCTCACTTGAGTTGAGGCGTGCCAAAGTCTCAGGCGCGGGATGACCATACGCATTTGCTCCGACAGAGATGATAGCTTCTTGGGGTTGGATGTTGTCTAGAAAGATCTGAGAAGTGCTGTACTTGCTTCCGTGGTGAGCTACTTTCAAGATGTCAGGTTGAATTGCCGTTACACGGGTAAGAAGCTGGTTTTCCACGGTCGAGTCAATATCAGCGGGTAGAAGAATCGAAATTTGGGCATAATCCAGTAATAAAACAACTGAGGCTTTATTCTGTTCGGGATCAATCAAGTCATCTAATGGATTTAGAACTTGAATGGAGATCGCACCCCAAGAATGAATCTCAGGGTATTGGGTTGGGACCAGGATTAAGCCTTCGTCCTCTACAGCATTGACAAAGTCTGCCCACAATTCGGTGGTTCCAGGATATCCGTTGTATAGGACATTCTCGATTTGAATATCATCCGATTCTAACAATGGAATAAATCCGCCGATATGATCGCGATCGGCATGTGTCGCGATGATTACTTCTAAATCATCAACGCCAACCTGGTGAAGATATGCGAGCAGGTTCTCTCCTGAGGATTTCTTACCTCCATCAACCAGTACATCGAAGCCAGCTCCGTCTCTAATAAGCGTTGCATCACCCTGACCGATATCGATGAAGGCAACCGATATGACTTGGGGATTCGATAAATCGGAATTGGGTGTAAAGCTTAACGTGAAAAGGAGCAGGATCAATAGGCTAATGAAACGCCTTGCTGAGATCAATAGAGAAAACCTGATACGATATCGGCTAATTTTCCTAAATCAGCCTGGCGAAGATCCTCGAGAACTATAGCCCGGTCCGCATCTGAAGAGAAAGTATATCCTTCACTTCCATCAACACCTTCGAAAAAAATTGTGGATGCTTGATCATATGTCATCGGCAATTTGGGGTATGCTTGATTCCATAAATCATGGAGATCCGGAAGATTGTAATAAATGCAAGCGAATCCTAACTTCGAGAGAGCTTTTTTCTTCTTTGTGTCGTTAAGCAGATGATCGAATTCCATATTATCAACCAAAAAAACAAGTTAATCTTGCACCACTATAACAGTATGATACGTAGAAGTAATGATGTCAAGCTGTTTTTATCAATTATGAATCTGATCCAGAATTGTGGTGAAAAACTGAAGTTGAAAAATTATCCACCCATCGCATTATTGTTTTGTCAAAAAATTGCGTAATATATTCGGTAACTCATTCTGTGGTAGTAAAGATCGCTGATCGATTATCACAAATAAAAACCGCAGACCATCATCTGGATCTGCGGTGATTATTGGGTCCCTCCTTATACCGAGAAGGTTAGGAGGGACTTGGGGGGTGTTGGGTGGGAAGTGAGGATTTCTTCTCTCCTTCTCGTGTCTATAAAATAGCCTATTCTAACACCAATATCAATAGTCATTTTGTACTAAAGCAATGAATCAATAAGTAAGCATGATCGGCAAATGCTTCGCGGAATCTACCCAGGCTGAAACTTCATCCTGTGAAGGTAAGCGTCTCACCAGGTTCTTTTCGGTATTGATTTCCACTAATGAATTGTGTAGATGTGCTGGATTGCGTTGCTTGAGTTCATTAACCGTATCTACACCTGCCTGTTCAAGTAGATCGCTGAACTCTTCACCAACGCCAGGTACGCGCATTAGATCAGCGCGGTTTGCCCACTCCAGGATCAATTTTGGTGAGATCCCGGAATTTTCTGCCAGATCCTTCCGTCCTTTTCTATCGGCAGCTGCGATGAGGAATTGGTCAACTTTTTTGATTCCGACTGCCGCCAGTTTTTCCGAATATGTTGGTCCAATGCCCTCAATCTCGCTCATTGGTTTTGATGCCAATTTAGACATTGCTTCTTGGGCGAATTCCTCATCAAATTGCTCGTTTTCTAACTCAGGTTCATCTTCTATGAGTACTTCTTCAGCTTCAACAATTTCCTCGTCAGGAGTTGTATATTCATCATACATGACAACGGGGGGGATCACAGGTTCAGCTTGAACTAATTCCGATACGTCATGATATAAGGCAAGAACCCCAATCTGCTTACCCCATAGAACAACTGGAATGCCATACACTTCGACTTCTACTTGTGTGCCATCTTTTCGCTGTCGATTGGATACCAGATGGATTACATCACCTTCTAAAACCGATTCAGTAAGAGCTCGCGTTTCATCTATCAAACCTTCAGGAGTTATGAGTTGATCCAAATCATGCCCGATCACTTCTTGTTGACTGTATCCGAATATACGCTCAAATGCCGGGTTGCAGGCAACGATTCGCTGGTCGAGACTCAGGGTGACGATTGCAAATGGGCTGTTTTGCACCAGTGCTTCGTAAAACTCCTTCTGCCGCGAGAGATCTAACGAGGCCCGCTTATGGTCAGTGATATTTCGTACCAGGTAAATCGTTGCTGCGCGCTCTTCATCAAGTTTTGTGGCACTGCTTGAAACCTCATACCAACCTTCAAGCATGGGAAAACGCATTTCTGTCTTTTGTGCAGGGAGGCGTTGACTGCTTTCAACATCTTCCCCAAAAAATAGATTATCAATCGGTTGGCCGATAATGTTTTCGAATTTTGTCCGAAAAGCGTGACTTGTGGCGCGGTTACAGCGCAAGACATTTCCACTGACATCGGTGATAATGATCATATCTTCGACTGCATCAAAAGTGGTCTCCCAATCGCGCTTACCGCGCCCGATGACTTCATCGAGCTCGTGATGCGCCTCATCCTGCTTCGCCAAAACAGAATTCAGATGGCGAATCTCCGCATCTCTTTGGTGTATTGCTCTCCCAAGTTGGTAGCGAGTTCTAACAAGTAAATTTTGTCTTCCCCCAATAATTCCCATCAAGAATGCAGCCAGGAATGGTACGCTATCAATCAACCAGAACAAAGGCTGAAAAAAATGAAGTTGGTAAATATTTTCGAGTGTTACATCTTCTCCAAGGCCAAATAAAGCGATCAATGTTGCTAAGGCGACAAAGAGAAGACCAAGAACAAATCCGAGAATTCCAAACCAGAATATATAATGAGGTCTCGGTTCCTTATTCATAAGTGGGATCCTCCTGCAATTTAGTTGAGAATCAGATATGATCGATCAATTGTACTGATATATATGGCGATAATTTCGCTTGGCTTTATGCAATTAGTTTAGCACAAAATTCATCCAATGGAAGGATTTATTGTGAAACTTCTTTTCATATGAAGAAAGCTGTTTTTATCATAAGAATTATGATTATCAGTGCCCCTTGAAAATTCTGGACATTGAGAGAGAAAAAGAAAAACTAGGAACTAAGTATAAGAACAGAGTATTCCATTCAGGTACATGTTCAGCAGGTTAGATGCAGTGCAGCTGCATACTTACCTTCTCGAGATAAGCGGTTATACTCCTGACACGCCTCAGAGGTTGGTAAAACGATTAATTCAATCCCCTCAATTTTCAACACGGTTTTAAGCTGATCCGCAACTTTCATACGACTGTACGCCCCTTGGCCGACAATAAGTCCGTGTGGTTTTTCTGCCAACACGTCTTCTATGTCACTAATGGATAAAAGATGTCCTTCATTTCTCCACCAATTTGCGATAACCCTATCGGGAAGAAGAATTACGTCTTTTGTGTGAGATTGTCCATCGATTACAATATTTCCGAAGTGATAAGAATCAATATGTGGAATTGACATGGGATTATTCCAACAGGGTTACGGATGATCAGATAATATGGATTATATCCAAATCTCACATAAACAGGAAATTGATTAGTATTTTATTGATCAAATTGGTGTAACATGATCAGGCATTAATTCGTTATGAATGGTGGGTGTGGGAAAAATGCACAAAAATTCTAATTTGTCCTCATACCAATTTTAGTTCGTATTCTTTCGGAGGTTTTTGTTTGATAATATCTCGTACTCCTTTGCGGATCAGTTTTGCTGGTGGGGGCAGTGATTTGGTTGCTTTCTACCAGCAAGAAACTGGAGCGGTTCTCAGCACTTCTATAAACAAATATATATATATCACTGTAAATAGGAAATTTGATGAAAAAATAAGAGCTAGCTATTCCATAACTGAGATTGTTAATGGTGTCGATGAACTCAAACATGAATTGATCCGAGAAGCTCTAAAGATTGTACTTCCACCATGTGGAATTGAGATCACATCAATTTCTGACATCCCTTCTCAGGGTACTGGATTAGGCTCATCAAGCACCTATACAGTGGGCTTGTTGAATTCGTTGTACGCACATGTCGGGCAACATGTAGGAGCAGAGCGGTTGGCTAAAGAAGCTTGTGAGATAGAGATCGAACGTTGCCAGAAACCAATCGGCAAGCAAGATCAATATATCGCCGCATACGGAGGCTTGCAGTACATCCGCTTCAATCCCGATGAAAGTGTGTATGTGGATCCTGTCATTTGCAATCCTGAAACCAAACTACGTTTACAACAAAGTTTGCTTATGCTTTATACAGGACTGACGCGGTCAGCAGATGGCATTCTTCATGAACAAAGCGCCAATACCCAGAGTGATGGTGAAAAGCGTGAAAGTCTGCGGCGAATGACCCACATGGCTGAAGAATTAAGAGATGCTCTTGTACTCAACGACTTGGATGGTTTTGGTGAGATATTGCACCAAGGTTGGATGGAGAAGAAAAAATTAGCCTCTGGGATCAGCAATCAACAAATTGACCAATGGTACGAGACTTCTAGGCAGAACGGTGCAATCGGTGGGAAAGTCCTCGGTGCAGGGGGTGGTGGATTCTTACTTTTGTATGCTCCCCCCGACAGATTCCCAGAGATCATGCATGCCTTGCCTGAATTGCAACCAGTGACATTTAAATTCGAACCACAGGGGAGTAAGATCATATACGTTGAAGAAAATGGAGAATGTTATTAGCATATACAGTTGCATTGATATGGACAACGATAAATAAAATGAGACCTCTAGCTCAATCGCCTGCTGGGGGTCTCTTGGGTTTATGAATGATTTCCTGCAGTGCACATTAATAATCAAAAAAGTAATTTGAAGGATATTATCATTAGACCTATTGTGAAAGAACCTGGTTACAAATTTACCAGGTTGGCGTTTTGGTAAATCATTAAAAATGCCTTGCATTTTTATTAAATTAGTGCGATAATAGGCCTGCCCCACTAGGCCCCCTCTGTCCTGGTTGCCCCCCCCAACCAGACAGAGGGGTTATTTGGTTAATCTATTCTGGATTTCAGAGATGTAAAAGAAATCAATTTTGAACACCAGGGAGTGTAACAAATTTAAATCAACGGCGTTATTATATTTAGCCCACGAGAGCGGGGGTTTAGCGGAAGACTTTGAAGCATCATTATTGGGTCTCGGGGGCCAGTGGGGTGTGAGATGAAAATCAACCATCTCACTCGGGTAGGGGGGTGCATATGTCCAGGCGCTTCCAGCGTGGAGGAAGCGCCTGGACATTTTTAAAAGACTATATTATACAAATTTTTTTAAAACATGGTCAGCTTGCATACTTGAAAGGTCATTTAGACCTATTTTGTGTAACAATTCTTATAAGAAATCGTTATTTCTGATGGATACGGGTGATACGGTAAGAAGTAAGGACAGGTATATTGAAAGTTTTATCGGTAAAAATTTAGTATCACCCCTCCAGTAAATATATACCTGGCTCCTTCATTCCTACTTCTCCCTCCTGCACGCCGCCGCCTGGGTTTCTCTCCTTTACCAGGCGGTTGGCGTTTAATCAGGATAAAGTAGAAAGTAAACAGGCGGGGAGTTTTTCCCAGCCTGATAAGTTATAAAGGAATGTCTCAATTTAATTCAATCGGCATCCAAGGTTATTGTAGAAATCCAAATTCCTCTTAGGAGAAAGCATTGCACTGCGTGACTTCGTCAAAGCTGAATCAACGCTGACGATTATTCGTGCGCTGTTTAAGGGGTAACCCCAAAGGGGAGAGCTGCATTCTTTATTGCAGCTGTGGAATGGCGAAGCAGGATGCGTGCAGCTCCTATCTTGTAAGGCCCTCCTTTGAATTTTAGAGCCTGTTAAAGTGGCTTGTTGTCTAAATAAGTGCACTGATCTGGCACATCAAATACTTCAGCAACGGTTTGGGCCATACTATAACCGGTGGCAGCTCAGGCAAATGATACCCGTAAATTCAATTATGCCAATGGATCAGTCACCAGATAAAAGCTTTAATGAGTACCAGGGAACAAAATCTGCAAGATGTTGAAAGTACTGTAACAAAAACTATCTACTAGATCGCCATCTTTATCTCGTAGGTATGCACAGTCGCTAAAATCGTTCCAAACAGGTTCATTTCTTCCCCAGTACAGATTCTCCGGATCTGTCACCCCGTCTTTGGTCCAAATTTTGACGCTAGCCCAGTCGACCAGTGTATAGCGAGGGAATGTGTAAATATTTTGCTTCTCATCCCGCAAAGTCCACCCATCCAAGGGGATAAATTTTCCAAATTGGTTGCGTATAGTAACATATTCATCCAATGGGTTTCCTTCGGGTGCATATTCGATATCTAAGATAAAAACACCTGGTACCAGGGTTGGTGTAGGAGTAATTGTTCGTGTTGGGGTTGAAGTCGGTAGTGTGCCTGTCACAGTTGGAGTTGAAGTGGGGAGCGTTCCTGTCACTGTTGGAGTGATTGTGATAGTTCCGGTTACAGTGGGTGTCAAAGTTTGAGTCGGCGTGGGAGTTTTTGTTAGATCTTGCCTGGCAACGTAGGGAAGGTAATTCAAAGATTGAAATGTAGCCTGGACAACTATCACGCTTCCAACGATTAAAATGATTGCAAACAGCCATTTCACTGTTGGAAATAAACTAGGTTGTTTAGATGGTTCATTCATAATTGCCGACCAAGTGAATCGTTTATGTCCTTGGGATACTCTATTATATGCAAATATTCCTGACTGCGAAGAAACCAATTATTTGATGACTAATCTAGCTCCTATAAGTCTCTACCACCTATTTAATTGAGTATTTGATATCGTTAATAGTTAATACACTTCAGCCGCCTTTTTGGGCGGCTGAAGTGTTTGAAAACAGTGCTGATCGGGATATCCTACTGAGTTGGTTCAAAGAATAATCCATTTACCCCGTAACAAACACCATCAACAGTTTTACCTTCATCAGGATTCTTTATGTATGCACAATCTTTGTTATCCTTCCAGAACTCTGTCGGCCAGTTCATGTAAATGTTGGTGGAATTGTTGGTTCCATTTTTTGTCCACACTTTAACAGTAGCACCTTTTGCCAGGGTGAAATCAAACGTGATATCGTATTTGTTCCCGGTATCACTGGAAATCCGCCAATCTTCCATATCGACCGACGAACTTAAATTTTTGATCCTGATAACTTCCTCGTCAATCCCTCCTTTGTAATCCAAATCCGTGATGCACACTCCAGAGGTCTTTCCGCTGAGGCATTGTGTCTTGGGTGTTGGAGTCGGGGTGGGTAGCTGTCTGTAAACCAGGGGCAGATAATAGTTTTGGAGTACTGTGGCCTGGGCAACAAACGCAACGCTCAATACGATCAGAATTGCCAGACCCCATTTGAGCCTTTTAGACATTTCGATTCTCCTTTCAGCATCCTACTAGGGAAAACCCGATCACCTTAGCTTGATTTGATTATACACCTGATTGAACGCCAAGAAGGTTAATGCCTCACGATCAACGTCTTTTCTTTCCATTGACACTGGGCATTGCCTACGGTAAAATCACCATAATATAGAACAAATGTTCTTTACGGGAATGGGAAACCTGTTTCAATATGAAAATACGTCCGGTTATATTGACTCGTCTGCGACGGGCCTTGCGCTCATTGATCTTTGCCAACCGGATTATGCGTCCGGAAAATGATATCGGCCGCGCTTTACAGGATTTAGCGGCGCGAGAAATGCGTTCCGAGGACGAAATTGCCACTGACCTGTTGTCCGTTGCCATCGCCCGGCGCCAGACGGCTGAGTCCAATCTGCTCCGCTGGAAAGAGCTCACCCAGCGTGAGCAGCAAGTGAGCGCCTTGACGTGCATGAACCTGACCAATATAGAGATCGCCGAACAACTGATGATCTCGCCTGAGACTGTCAAAACACATATTCGCAATGTGCTCGCTAAGTTCAACCTGCACAGCAAGGGTGAGCTGCGCCAGTTTATGGGGGATTGGGATTTCAGCGCCTGGGTGGAAGCGAATGTGACTGCAAAAAGGCTTGCTGGATCGGATGAACGGAAATATCCTCCAGGCTCGAAAAAATGATCCAAGGGAACGATAGAGTGAGTTCCGTCGTCTGATAAGTATGGATCGAATGGGGTGATCTGCAGGAGGTGTTATGGCAAGTACTGTGCTGGGTTGGTGCTTAATCATATTAGGTATCGTGGCGCTGTTAGTTGGTTTGGTGGCTTTTGTTCAGGTGCAGTTTTTTGAACTTAATCGCGGAGCTTCACTACAATTCATGAACGTTGAGCCGCAGGTGATTGCAGAGATCTTGGATAAAATCGCTCGCATCTTAGAGAGCTTCACTATATTAAGTAATCCGGTTCAGTGGGCGATTATCGGTTTGATTTGTATCGGACTAGGGACTTACCTGCTGGGGAGTAAACCCTTCTAGCATAGAATTTATGAAGGGCAATTGTTGTTATTGATACATATCAATCGCATATTGTTGCCGCATTTTATAACAGCGAATATAATTTCTCAAGATTATAAAAGGATGAAAGGAAAAGGTAGGGATAGTGGCAAAACCTGAAGAATCGGAGATCTTGGGGATCATCCCGGCTTACAATGAATCAAAAAGAATATCACCCATTGTGATTGGAACTTTGAATCATCTCTCAGTTTTGGTCGTTGACGATGGCTCAAGTGATGGGACTGCCCAGGTGGCGGAGAAGAGTGGTGCGCAGGTCTTGCGTTTATCGCCAAATCAGGGCAAAGGGGCCGCCCTACAATCTGGATTTCAACATGCGATTAATGAAGGTTTTGAGGCTGTATTAACCTTGGATGCAGATGGTCAGCATGATCCAGATGATATCCCGGGGTTTGTTAACACCTACAGACGTAGTAATCCTGATTTAATCATCGGGGAGCGCGATTTCAGTCAGATTCCCCCCATACGCCGTCTGGCAAACACAATCGGTCGCTGGAGTTTCTCCTGGGCGGTCGGTAAACCAATTAGAGACAATCAATCTGGATACCGATTGATTAGCAAACGGATGATGGAAGGGATGCTTGGAAGCGGTGAAACTGGTTTTGAATTCGAGGTTGAGATGATCGTGATTTGCATCCATAAAGGTTTTAGCATGGAGTGGGTTCCGATTCGAACAATTTACACCGGTGAGAGCAGCCATATTAATCCTGCTAAACATATCATAGAATTTTCAAGGATGGTGCTGCAGACCAGAAAGAGGATGAGATCTCGTTAGAACGAATCCTTCTACTGTAACATGGGGGCTTGAAATACGTTTATTTAATTGAACCTGACACCCAAAAAACATGAAAATACCAATTTTCTTCGTAATTATCGCAACGCTGGCCGTGCCTGTAATTTTAGCCCCTACTTCGGGCTCAACGATTCATGAATATGGCGATTTGACCCAAAATGGCTCTTTTTGGTTGGATAGCGTGGATCAGGTATGGGATATTACCCTCTGTGATTTAGAACTGTCCTATACTGTGGACATGTCCCGATATATACCCCTTAAACAACAAACTGAATGGACAAATGTTGGTATTGGAAGCGGTGTTTGGGCATGGATGTCCTCAGGAGCCCCGAAAGCTGCACAGACAGATCCAAATCAGTACGATCTTGACGATAAACTCCATCTTGGAGGCTTTCCGAACAAGATGGATGAATTGTCTTATGATGCGCTCGATCCCCAAAAAATAATTGAAGCGCCTGTCGGCGATCCTTGGGCTAATTATGGAATCTGGTTTGATCGCGACGGTGTTTCCAACGGCCAATCGAAGCTGTGGGGCATGATCAATACTTTCACCTATAATACCGGGGGCAAGTACCGGGTTTCATTAAGATTTCATGCCATAACGGATAAATTAGGCACAGTATTTGCCACTGTCAACGGTGTGCAAACTGGTTTTTATGATGTATGGAGGAATGGGCAACCCGATTATTATCCGATCGGGGAGAGCATTGACGGTGATTTAACTCGAGCAAGAGTATTCGCATCTGTATGGGGGGAAAACGTTAGATTAACCAATATTGTTACAAGCGGCTGTCAACCGGTTCCTTAAATAAATTCCCTGATTAGCAGAATAATATTCACAGGTTGAACGGAAGGTAAAATTCACCTGCTGATAAACAATATGCAATATAAAATCACTAAATGCGCGTAGTCGTTTCGAGTTGAAGGTGGGGATCGATTCTCTTTCCCAATATTCTGTTCTGCACTTGGATTAAATAAATTGAGTGAGATAATTTATTCTGGCTTCGAATTACCTAATGCCCGCGTAATAAAGTGGGGGAGATGCGTATGACCACAGAGTAACTACGTTGAAATTCCTCAGGAGTCATATTAAGTCGTGCCAAACCTTGAGTGTATTTCTCAAAATATTGTTCTATTTGTTCTGCTGAGATGGCAGTTTCCTCAATGATTGCGTTTCCAAGCAAGACGACAATATCACCTCCTTGTCCATCGCTATCAAGATTTAGAGATACTTTGCCATTATTTTGGATATGCTGAATTTTATATCCTGCTTTCCTTGAAAAAACCAGGATTGTCTTTCCATCCCATAGAAACCAGACTGGCCGGGGTTGAGGACTTCCATTGGAATCAACGGTCGTCAACCAAATAATTCGCTCTTCTTCGAGCCTTCGCGCCACGCGTTTTCCAAAAGTAGATGTCAGATCGATCATATTTATCTCCTTGTTGGCGAAATTTTAATAGCCAGTCTTGCGGGCGTCTTCACGATATTGGCAAAATTTACATGTAGAACCTGCCTCAGGTGGCATGGGGGAATCAAGCACATCCAAGATTGAATCAATAAATTCAAGAAAATGTTGCTCGTTTTTTGGGATCTCCTGCCAGGTAACGTTCCCCTCATATGCCAGAGTACCAGTTTCAGTTCGGCTCATTGCGGTGGGTTCTACACACAATAATCCCATCCTGGTGACCGGATTCAAATTGAATGATCCCGATTTTTGGTGTTCGAGTGCATAAGCGTAGGCGTGAAGCTGCCGACTGTAGAAGTTGATATGCTCTTGCTTCGGTTTGGTAGTCTTGAAGTCAACCACGGCATAAGTGCCGTCTGAGAATTGTAGAACGGTATCAAAGATACCCCTGATGTAACAACCAACCGAATGATGGGAGAATGTTATGGGATTTGAATTAACCCACTTGTTCGAAAAAGCAACCTTGCCAGGAGGAAGATCGGGTGACATTTCTTCTGTGGGTAAATCCTCGAAGAAATCCTTCATCAATCTATCGATTTGATTAAAGATCTTGGGAAATGGCATCGCGGGACGATAAAAACCTTCCACTACCTTGAGGTAAAAACAACGCGGACATTCATCCCACAGGAAAGTAAGATCGGATGGGCTGAGTTTGAGAAGCTGGTTCATAGACACTTTTTCCTTATTGCAGACCTTGGCACATTCTGGAATTTCTTATGAGTGATGTTCTTAAAATGCTTTCCACGAAATTCAACAGCTACTACATAATTTTCTCAATGCTCTTGCAAGTTAGCCGCATGTTCACGGATTAACTTCCAGGCATTTTCAACATGACGCTCTTCAGTTTGAGTCTGTCCAATGCAAATTCTAATTGTGTATCGATCATTGAGGCTGGTATGAGTAAGATAGATCTCACCGCTCGTGTTTAGAGAATCCAACAGCTGGCGATTGAATTCGTCACCTTCCTTATGGCGGAAGCAGACCAGATTGAGAGGTACTGGCGCGGACAGCTCAAAGTCTGGATCCTCTTCGATCCAGGAAGAGAATTTTTGAGCTAATTCGACGTGCATTCGAATGTGATGTTGCAGCCCTTCAAGCCCATAATGACGGATCACGAACCACAATTTTAGGGAACGGAACCGACGTCCGAGCGGTATATGCCAATCACGGTAATCGATTACAGCCCCAGATTCGGTCGCCTTATTTCGCAAATATTCCGGCAGAACGCTAAGAGTTTGGATCAAAGCAGCCCGGTCGGCGACGTAGAAACAGTCACAATCGAAGTTAGTGAACATCCATTTGTGGGGGTTAAAACAGTAGCTGTCCGCCAGTTCCAATCCATCTTGAATGTAGCGAAATTCCGGACAGATGGCAGCAGTACCAGACATTGCCGCATCGACATGCAGCCAAATATCCTCTTCCTGGCAGATTTGGCTGATTGCCGAAAGAGGATCGAGAGCATTTGATGAAGTTGTCCCGATGGTAGCGCATACAAAGCATGGCAGTAAACCTGACTCGCGATCCGCTTGTATTTGCCTGGCAAGTTCATCAGGGCGCATTGCGAACTGCTCATCGACATCGATGAGGTGTAAATTATTCTTCCCCAAACCGGCGATCTTGACCGCTTTTTCGATGGAAGAATGTGCTTGAGAAGAGGCATATGCTATCAAACGCCCATTGCTGCCTTGTTGGTTAATGTTGAAACCAGTTGCTTTTTCCCTGGCTGCAAGCAATGCGCACAGCGTGGCGCTTGAAGCCGTGTCCTGAATTACTCCCCCTCCTGATGATGCAGACTTGAATTTCGATGGTAAGCCGAGCATATCGACCAGCCAATCAAGGACATGCGTTTCAAGTTCGGTACAGGCCGGGCTGGTTGCCCACAGCATGCCTTGCACACCTAATCCTGCGGAGAGCAGCTCTGCAAGTATCGATGGGCCTGAAGCGTTCGCAGGAAAAAAAGCAAAAAAATTCGGAGATTGCCAGTGGGTGATACCCGGGAAAATTGTTTTTTCGATATCCGCAAAAATTTCATTGAATGGCTCGCCCCGTTCAGGTGGAGATGGTGGCAATTTTGTACGAATCTCTCCCGGTTGGACCTGGGAAAGCACAGGATACTGCTCAATACTTTGGTAGTAATCAGCGATCCAATCGACGACTTCCCGACCATACTTACGGAATTCCTCTGGGGTCATATGATAGCTCTCCAGCTCTTCCATAGTCTCTCCTTTGTTGAATTTATATTCCAAAGTGGTTTTTCAACAATTCTTTCTCAGCCCAATTGTTAAAAAAAATATTTTTGGTCTTATTAGCAGCAATTAAGAGTAAGACGTAGCTAAATGTACTCTATCAGAAATGCATATACATCACGAATGTTTCGGGCTTGAAGAGGGGAATTGAATAGATGACCCTTATCGAGATCAACAAAACGTCCGCTAGGAACTGGATGTCCATGCCCCGTGCTTGAGGGAATAATTTCTGAACAGTGAAATAGAAATCCTATTTCAGGCTAATTGTCTTTGCTATTATCGTTATCGGCAGGTTCTGAGGTTTCTTTCAGGTTCTGCTCTTCCAGTTGCTTCAGTTGCTCTCTTGTGCCCTCCAATTCCTGTTGAGAACTTTTGAGCTGACCATCCAATTCGGTGATTTCTTTACGCTGGTTTGAGATGGTCATCCGCCGACTGATCTGGTTGGGTGTTGTGGCGAGGTAGCTGATCAGTGCTCCTGCAATAAGAGCGATGAAAAGGATCAGTGCTAGTGACCCCTCGGTCTCCCAAACCAGGAAACGGATGGAAATGATGGTGTTGTTTTGGACAGCGAAGATTACTGCCAGAAAGGCGATGATGAGGGAAAATATAAGGAAGATTTGCATCTTTGATTACCTTTCGTTTTTCTTGTTTGGCGATAAAGGTTCAGAGATTCAGGTTACGTAATTTATCTGCGTAATAAAGCATTGGTGGTCAAACCGAAGGCAAGAGCCGCAGCAGTCAGGCATATTCCGGAAGCAATCCAATCGGAGTTGAAAAAAGCAAACACTGCCACCACTACGCTGGCAATTCCAGTTAACATCGCAGCAATGAGCGTAAAACCTATAAAAGATGAAAATCTTCTGTCCATTTTGAAACTCCTTTCTGAGACCTTTTGCTGCCTCAAGGGGCAATTATCCTCTGAGAGATGGTCATCACTACCAGAGTAAGGAAGAGAATCATGCATAAGAACAAGTTGCTTATGATCAAAATATCCCTAAAAGGTGCAACTTTACCGTAAAAGAACGATTGAGGAATTTGTGCCTGATGATTTCAGCTCTCAGCTGTTCGCCGTTTCGTATCAATTATTATCGCATTGCGGTATTTGCCTGTCAATGAAGATTCGTTTTGCCTCAGAGCATGCCTGTGTCACTGCATCAGTTTAAGAATCGAATCAGATTGGCTGTGCTTACTTTATACGATTATTCCAATTCCAGTTCACAAATCTTTTTGATGTATCGTGAGATTGACTTCAGATGATCTTGTCCAAAATTAGGAAAAAAATTCCTCCAAGCAATACTGTGATAGGAATGGTGACAAGCCAGGCCATTGCAATTTGTCCAGCCAATCCCCAGCGTACCATGTTAACTCGCTCTGCGGCTCCGGCCCCCACAATTGTGGAGCTGATCACCTGGGTTGTGCTAACAGGTCCTCCCAAGATAGCTGCTCCTAGAATGACGATTGTTCCGGCAACCTGTGAAGAAAAAGCGTGTACCGCACGAATGCGGTAAAAACCTGCTCCCATAGTTTTGATTAAACGCCATCCGCCTAGTGCGGTTCCTAATGCGATTGCGCTAGCGCTGGCTAATATGACCCAGGTCGGTACAATGAATTCATCTAAAACCCCGAAAGCCACCAGTCCAAACGTCAGTATACCCATAGTTTTTTGTGCATCATTGGTGCCGTGGCTTAGCCCCAGAGTTATGGTGGTGAGCCATTGTCCTCTGCGAAAGACTTTATTGACGCGTGGGGAAAATCCCCGGCCGATCCATAAAATGAAAGCCAAAATTATATATCCAAAAATGAACCCAAGGATAGGAGATAAGAATAAGGCTAACAGAACTTTGCTGAGGCCTTCGATCTGGATGGCATTGATGCCAAAACCAATCAATGCTGCTCCGGTGAAACCCCCGATCAGGGCATGAGAAGAACTGGAAGGGATCCCAAACCACCAGGTAATAAGGTTCCAAATGATGGCTGAAAGCAGTGCGGCCATAGCTGTTGGGACGGTGACAGCTTCTTCTGTTACAACCTCGGTACCTATGGTAGTGGCAACAGCGACGCCGAACAGGAAAGGGCCAAGGAAATTTGTTAGCGCGTTTATGGAAAGCGCCGTTTGTGGAGACATTGCGCTGGAAGTGATAGTGGTTGCCACAACGTTGGCGCTATCATGAAATCCGTTTAGGAAATCAAACAACAGTGCGATGGCGATAAAAATGAGCAGCAGCGGTTCGATCATTTAAACGATTGGGGGGTGTTTCATTGTATCTGGAATGGGAATATTGAGCAATCTACACACAGTTGGGGCAATCTGCAGCTGCGAAAGGATCTCATTGGAAATCCCTCCACCTGGATGGTCTGGTCGGATCAAAAAAAGTGGCACCTCGCGTACATCGGGTGTCGTTCCCCCGTGTCGACCATCATCGTTCATTCCATGATCGCCAGTGATGAGAATATTGTAGCCGCGTTCAATCCATTCCCCAACCAATGCGGACATGTACATATCTTGCATGATGGCTTGATTACGATATTCGGAAGAATTCGCGCCATGTTTTTCTCCAAGGTAATCCATTCCCATTGGATGTACGAGCAAATAATCGGGCTCGAAGCGGCGGACCAACATACCTGCAGTCACAAAAAGTTCGATATCTGGGTAGTCATCCTCGGTGTAGAAGCGCCCATGCTGGATGAGAAGTGAATCATCATCCACTTCACGGTGCTCGAGACGGTCATACGGAACCCGATTATAAAGCTCTGAGAACCAGTAGTAAGCTGCCGCAGCAGTGGTTTTGCCTGCTTCCACTGTTAATTGGAAGATATTTGGTTTTTCAGATCGACGGACAACGTAATTAGCTATTATCCTGTGCTCAGAGACGGGTAGACCAGTGTGGATCGTTTCGTAAGTGGGTCGGGACATGCTGGGTAGTTCGCCAATCACTTTGTAAAAACTTGCTTGTTTTGTTTCAACCAAATGTCCCAAGAAACCCATTCCTTCCAAAGCGGTGTCGTAACGTAATGCATCACATAATACAAGAATGACTTTATTCAATTCTGCTTCCTTTTCCGATTTATGGAGATATTTGCAGTTACACCGGAATTGTACAGTATTTATTATCTATCCCCCCAGGATAAATGACTGAGGGGATTTTCCTAATCGAATTTTGATTCACCAAAAATCGATATGTTAAAGCTATGGATTGACTATAAAAAACTTCTTGGGTGGTTAATGTTTATTTGGGTTTTTAAGAGAAGTGCTCCTTGGTGAATGTAGTTTCATTAATTTACAGATTGTTGTCTTTACACAATTCGTAGTCACCTTTGGGTCCATGCTTGTGAGCGCCGCTCAATACCTCGCGTGAGCAGAGAGAAGAGGCCCCTCGACAGCAGTCCTACGACGATAATCAATAACGACATCGCCATAGCCTGGGCGGTTTCACCAGCGTCATCTAGGAGCATTACCGATAAAGAAGCCAGCTCGTTCCCTGGTACAAATAAAAACACGACTACTGACAATGTGACCATAGCGTTCAGGAAGAGATAAGAAGCGACAGAAATTATTGCCGGTAGCGAAACTGGCACGATCACGCGCATGAAAGTCCGGTAAAACGGTGTATTCATCGATTCACTGATCGCCTCAAACTCTGGATCAATTTGTTTAATAGAGGTTGTTGCTGTGAGGAAGGGGACCGTGTAATAATGCACGATCGTTGATATCACCAAGATCGCCATCGTGCCATAAAGGAAATTCAACGGATTGGCAGGATTGTTGAAAGTAAATATATATGCCAGACCTAAAACCATACCTGGAATAGCAAGTGAGGTGATTGATAATAGGTATAGGATCGACCGTGTGGTATTTAATCTACGGGTTTTATCGATCAAATATGCACTGAAAAAGATTAACGAGGTGCCAATCAGCGCTGTCCAAAATGCCATTTGGATGCTGTTCCACAAGACAACGAAAGCACCTCCACGGTGCTGCGTTCCGGCCACATAAAAGGTGAAATTCCTAAGGGTGAAGGAAAGATCATAGGGCCAATACTGTGTAAAAGCTCCAATTACTACGACTACATAGATGCTAATTATAAATATCGCCATCAATATCATGAATGAAAAGACTCCCCACTGAACGATTGGTTGATGGGGTTTCGGCTCCATAGGATTGATACCAGTAGAAATCATGGCAACCTGACGGCGCTGGACCAATCGGTCTAAAACAAAGGCGATCAAGGCTGGGAGGAGCAACAAGGTACTAATCGTGGCACCCATCTCAAAATTCTGCTGACCGATCACTTGATTGTAAATATCCGTTGCCAAAACATCATAGTTCCCCCCTATGACTTTAGGTGCTCCGAAATCGGTAATGGCCAGGGTGAAGACAACAAAACAGGCGCTTAGTAACCCATATCTGGCACCTGCTAATGTGATCGTAGTAAACATGCGAGAACCCTTTGTTCTCAGTGATTCTGCTGCTTCATATAAGCGCGCATCTGCCAAGGCCAGGGCTGCGACAATTATAATGAAAGCATGCGGGAAAGCGTAATAAACTTCAGAAAGGATGATCCCTGTGGGACCATAGATATGGATGTTAATTCCAGTCAGCCGGGTAAAAATGCCGTTGTTGCCAAAAATGTAGATTAACGCCAATGCCTGCACCAAGGATGGCATGAAAATTGGTAAAAATGCAATACCGCGCAGGATATTCTTACCAGGGATTGTGATGCGGGATAATCCATAAGCATAGATAAAAGCTAACACAACAGTTATAACCATGCTCATCGCAGATATGTACATGCTGTGTGATAAAGAGGCCGAAGTTGTGCTGGAGGAGAAATAATTAACATAATTCGCTAATCCGACAAATTCCCCCATCTCGTTTTCGAAGCTGCGAACCAGACTAACATATATGGGATAAATTAGAAAAATAAAAAGACTAATTCCGATCAGAACGAACAAAAACCGACGTAGATAATCTTCCAATCCTAATTTCTGCCGGACTCTCTTCTTTTTTATATTTTGTAGCTCAAGTGTGCTGTCAGGGGAATATTCCATTAAAATAACATTTAGAGATTAGTTGCGCTTAATCCAGGATAAACGCGGATGTTATCAGGGGAAAGATTAACAAACATCTTGTTACCGACTTCAATGGATAACTGCTCCATAAGATGAGAGGATACCTCGATGAGCAGCTGATCTTGCCGGGTATCTTCTAATCCACAAGTAAGCCGGTAAAATGAGCCCAGGAATTCTATTTCTAAGACCGTAACACCAAGAGTATTCTGGGTTTGACCAGCGTCGGGTGTGATGTGGACATCTTCCGGTCGGATGGCAACTGTGACGGGCTGGTTTGGGCCGATATCCTCAGGTGGATCACAAAGGAGCTTCAAGGAATCAATTTGGACTGTTTCTGGCTTATCTGTGGTTTTTGCAGGGATGAAATTCATCATGCCGACAAAGTTTGCCACGAAGGGTGAGGCAGGTGTGCTATAGATTTGCTCTGCGGTTCCAACTTGCTCAATGGTCCCCTGATCCATGACGACGATTCGATCTGCCATTACCAGCGCTTCTTCCTGGTCGTGGGTTACAAATACAGTTGTGACGCCTAATCTGTGCTGCAGGTGCTTAATTTCAATCCGTAAAGAAATGCGCACCCGTGCATCGAGAGCAGATAGAGGTTCATCAAGAAGTAATAACCCAGGCGAAGGTGCCAGTGCGCGTGCCAAGGCGATCCGTTGTTGTTGACCTCCAGAAAGCTGGGCGGGATATTTTTCACCAACTTCAGGAAGACCGATCAACTCTAATAATTCCTTAACACGAGACTTGATTTGATCCTTTGAAACCTTGCGGTTTTCCAATCCGTAGGCAATGTTTTCTGCCGCAGTTAGATTAGGGAACAAAGCATAGGATTGGAATACAATGCCGAAATCACGCTGGCGCGGGGGCAGGCGCGAGATGTCCTGACCAGCTTGGAAAATTTGTCCGACATTTTGCTGTTCTAAACCGGCGATGATCCTCAATAGTGTTGTTTTACCGCAACCGCTAGGTCCTAACAGGCAGACGAACTCACCTTCATTAACTGATAGCGAAACATCATTGAGGGCTACCAGATCCCCAAAGGTTTTAGTTATTTGTTTAACGATCAGGAATGATCCATTATTCGAGGCATTTGAATGCTGCATTTTTATTACCTGAACATGGGGCTCTGGCAATCCGGTTTGAGGAAAGCCAGGAGCCCCAAGAGGTGGATGTGTCTCAATTTAAATTCAATAGTTTTATTCTTCTTCGGTTTTGGCTGCGAAATTGTTGGTCCACTGTTCTAAAATCGCATCTCGGTTATCCGATGACCAGCGGAAATCCATAGGGAACAAACGGTCTGCAATATCTGCAGGTATACCTTCTGGAACTGGGAAACCAGGCTTGGCTAACACACCGAAGTATTTAGCATACATTTCCATTGCTTCATTACTGATAGCCCAGTCCAGGAACTTTTTCGCTGCTTCTTCATTATCTGTACCTTTGACAAGTCCGTTCACCTCCATCTCGAAACCGGATCCTTCCGCGGGAAGAACCAAAACCATCGGTGCTCCGGCGTCGATTTGGCTGGCAGCTACAAACTCGAATGAGATGCCAATCGGGTATTCACCGGCACCAGCCATCTTGCATGGCTTAGAGCCGGATTTGGTGTAGATGGCCATGTTCTTGTCTAAATCTGCCAGGTAAACCCAACCTTCTTCCTCACCCAGCCCTTGAAGCACGCTGGATACAAACATAAACCCGGTCCCCGAAGAGGCTGGATTAGGCATTACGAGGTGCCCCTCATATACTGGATCTAGTAGATCTTCCCAGGATTGTGGAACAGGCAAGCCCAGCTCGTCTGTTAAAGCAGTGTTGACACAGAAAGCAGTAACATAGGCATCGTCACCGACCCAAGCTGGCGGGTCTGCAGTGTCCTTGAATTGTGGCAGGATTTCCTCCCATCCTTCAGGTGCATACGGTACCAGCATATCCTCTTCATCAAAGATCATCATGCTTGTCGCTGCAACACCCCAGATCACATCGGCTTGAGGGTTATCTTTCTCTGCTAACAGGCGGGCAGTTAGATCCCCTGTAGATAAGCGGAGAACTTCCAGCTGAAGGTCAGGTAGGGCTTCTTCAGCTACCGGTAGGTACTCTTCTATCTCCTCATTTTCTTTTGCTGTGTAGATGACCAGTTCTTCTTTTTCAGCTTGACCTCCTCCACAAGCAGCCAACAGAATTGCTGTGATCATCGTTATGCTGAATATCAAATAAAACTTCTGGTATTTCGACATCTCTGGCTCTCCTAAGTTTGAAAATTATAAAATTCTTGTTGTTTAACAAGTGAAAAACGAACTGCTTATATCGAAAGACTTAAGTATTCTGGAATTTAATTTCACCTCCTTCGTAAAGGTTTGTGCCATTAAACCGCATAATAGTATCTTGTTATTTAAAGGATTTTTACTTCACTTGATAGCATATTTCTTTAGTTCCTGAAATGGAACAAAACGTGATATTGATTGTAGATAGTGATTTGAAACCAATAAAAAAATTCTAGCATCTTCAATCAACAGAGTCAATTGAACAATGTCACATTATAGTTTTATTTTTGGAGGCATTATGGATTAAATAAAAACCTGACAGGTCTTTAATGTCCTGTCAGGTTTTTTGGTTGTTGGTTTATTCTACTGGTATCTCCTGGTAAACCTTATTGACATCAATACCCTGGTTGCGGCGGTACCAGCTGAAGCCGAGGTAGATCACTAGGGCAATTGCGTAGTTGATGATCATAAAGACCATCGAAGTGGAGTTTTGCCAACCGATTCCGTAGAGGAAATTTGGATCCCAGAACCACTCGATCAGCAGCCAGTCCAGGAACAGGAAGAAGATGAACCCGGCAAATGTGATCAGGGGTACTTTGTCGCCCCCCACCACACGTTTTCCGATGTAGTACATAAGCCACAAGATCACCGCGGCATTGATCACGGTCAGCAATCCGACCACAATTCCCATTAAAATGGTTAATGTGTCAAGACCTTCCAGGTTTGTTAGCGCATTGTAACCGTAGGTGAAGGACTGGTAGATCATAAAAAGCCCTCCAACTACAAACAGCAGCATACCCAGGTAGCCCAACCATGATGGTACCTTGTATTTTGCAATCGGTGAGCCGTCAAAAACATCTTTTGAGCGCCATGGCAAGATCATGCCTGCGACAGTGGTGCCGAGAAATGTTAGCGCGATAACTAGCGTGGCATCCAGCACCAGGGTTTGGAATCCCAGGTAGTTGTAAGCGAACAGGAAGGCCACGATCATACCCGGAATCACCATCAAGAGCAGTGCTACGATAGGTGTCCTTGTCCTGGGTTCAACATAGGAAACACCCTCGGGCAACATGCGGTCGAAGGCTGCAGCAAAGATCACGCGCGTCGAGCTCAGGAACACGGTTCCTGACCAGCCAAACCACCACAGGCTCATTAGAAGGATGACCAGGAACATCACCGCCCGGCTTTCCACCATAAAGGTGGCGAACAGCGCCGGGTAAGGCCAGAAGGGCAGTGGTGGTGGTGTTTCCGTGTAGCCCCATGTATAGTTCCAGAATGCCCCATTAGCGCTGTTATACCAATCCCAGCCCAGCGACTTGGAGAATAAAGCGAACAGCAACAGGGCACCTGCAGCAGTAACAATTACGGCTGTGGTCATACCCCAGAAGTTGCGCTTGTAATCGCTGGCGCCGCGCACTTCACCGTACAGGGTTGAACCCCAGTTTGGCCACAAATTAAAGAAAACGATCATTGGAATCAGGGCTAGGCTGGCTCCAAGCGCAATTTCATTCAAAGGGCCCGTGACTGTGCCAGCTTCTTGCCCAGCGGCGAATGTTTCCGCATACAGATCTATACTCTGTGTGCCGAACATCTCGGGAACGATGGCGTTAAGGTTGTTGATAAAGGTTTCCTGGTTGCCAATTAGCAGCAGGATGATGACCCCAGCCAAACCTACCACGCCGCCCCAGAAGCAGAAGCGTTGGACACGTGCGTACCACTTCATACCGATGGCAATATAAACCCCGACCAGTATACACAAGATCAGGGCAGCGACCAGGATGCCGTTGCCGCCTTCCGTGAACCACAAGGCGGCACTTTGCTGCCCAGCGATAGCAAGCAGGGGTGTGAGCACTTCGTAGCGCAGCATATCTGCGTATAGCGGCACCCACAGCCAGAGGATGAACCACCAGCCGGTGACTGCCAGGACGAATCCGATCCCCCTACCCAGGATGCGGCTCTGCCAGACATAATCGCCACCGGCTCGAGGCATGGCTGAGATCAGGCTTGCATAAACGACCACTTCAAATATGGTGAAAATACCACCGATCACAACCGCGGTTGCCAAATTCCCCTCAAAATAGTAGCAGTATGAGAAAATGTATAGACCAAGAGTAATCAGGTTGATGGAGAAGGTAGCATATATAAAAGCATCGAACATGGACCAGGAGCGCACCAGACCGCTCGCTTTACGAACGAACAAGGTGACTTCACTCATGAGAATCCTCCTTTACTCTCAGGCGTCTGCCGATCTTGAATCGTCTCAATATAGGCAGACAAGGTGAATGATTGGACATTGATTCAGAGCCGAGGATATGGACCTTTATGTTATCTCTATAAGACCTCCTTTCCTTGAAACATGAACGAATCCTTCCTTTGCCCTCATTGAAAACTCAAGGTTCCAGGATTAAAACTTATCCTGTAATATTCAGTTTTTAATGTTCGGTGATTAATTAAGAAAACTAATTCAATCCCAATAAATTTAACCCGTGGTTAATATATAAGTTCCGACTTTGTCCGGTTTGAGGTCGACGACCGCACCGTGTAAAATACCTTGTTCATACATGCTGCCGGGATTGATACACAATGTTTTTTTATATTTTTTTGTACCTTTGCCTTCATGAATATGGCCGTGCAATCCCAAAACAGGGCGGTATTTTTCAAGGACGTGCAATACTGCCTGGCTGCCGACTGGGATCAGGGCGCGTCCAGCGTGAGTGGGGCGTAAATCTTCTGTCAATTCTGGCGCTTCGTCTAATCCACTGCCGTATGGGGGTGGATGCAGATTGAATACTGCGCTGCCTGGGTCCTTCGCCTGGGCGATGATTCCTTCAATGCGTACCTCCAGGTCTTCATCAGGTTCTTCGCGGTGTGTGTCCCATGGGGTTGGATTGGACCAACCGGAACTGACCATCTCATGGTGATCGTCAAGCTCAAGCACCTTTCCCTCTGCATGAATTACAGATTTCGAAGCCGCAATAACCTGGTCGATCTCGAACATGTCATCATTACCCGGACAGACATAGCATTTTATCCCTGTGCCACTCAGCTTCTGATCGGCATATTCCATCCATCGTTCAATGGTTAACATTACCTGATCAAGGAATAATTCATCAGATCGACCCGGAGTACTGGATATCTCCTCGACTTCATCTGGATCGGTTACGAATGGGTAATAGCCGCGGTCTTGAATGGTTTTGACCATCTGATCTACTTGTTCTTGGCCCTCAAGAATCGTTTCCTGCTCCAATAAGGTTACTTTATATTTTTGATTTCCTTGAGCGATAATTGGGACAATAGCTTTTCCGGTCATATCTCCACCAAGAATCAGCGTGTCGACCTCATAAAACTTTCCGCCGCTAATAAATTTTTTCCAGCAAATCTCTGAACCGTGAACATCTGTGGCATAGAAAAGCTTCATATCCTGTTCCTTTCAAACATATTTTGAGGGGGAAAGCATTATTTATATTCTTACCTCAAATTCTAAAAATATTTACTTTTGTATTCTCGATTCCCAGTTTAGCACCAGTTTTTTTGCAAGTAAAGTGATTAATTATTGAGGAATTTATCCATGGGGAAATCTCAGGTTCTTAAGCGTTCACCTTTTGGATCGACAAGAACATTCCTTTCAACTTGAGCGGGAACTTGGGAATCGAATATTTGAATTTTGAATTGGCTTCCTCTAACTGCAAGTTCTGTTGGTAAATAGGCCAGGGCAATATTTCGTTCAACGGTAAAACCATAACCGGCACTGCGCACACGGGAGATCACGCGCCCAGAATGAGATACTGCCTCACCGCCATAGAGAGGAAGATAATCATGGCCATCAAGCACGAGTGTACAGAGTTTTTTCTTGGGACCATTCTTTTTAATCGCCATTAAGGCCTGGCGTCCGTTAAATTCACCTTGATCCAACTTCACACAGAAACTCAAGCCAGCAGAATACGGATTTTCAAGGGGTGTTATGTCGGAGGAGAAATATTTATAGCCTTTCTCCAAGCGTAAAGAATCCAATGCCTTATAACCACCTACTTCAATGCTAAATTCCCGACCTGCCTTCGTTAAGGCATCCCAAACCTGTACCGCACGATCTGGCCTGGTATATAATTCCCAGCCCAATTCACCCACATAGCTTACCCTTTGTGCAAGCACTCGGGTTCCGATAACATCGATCCAGGCTGCGTGCAGGTAGGGAAGTGCATCATCGGAGACATCGTCATTAGTGATGATCTCAAGTACTGATCGGGCTTCAGGACCCCATAATGCGATGCATGACCATTCAGTGGTTACATCGCTTACTTCGATCAGTTTATCATCCTGCGACATTTGCATTCGGAGCCAGGCGAGATCACTGGCGATGAACCCTGAACCAGTAATTATGCGAAAGTGATCATCTGCCAACCTGGTAATGGTCAAATCTGATTCAATCCCTCCCCGGGAGTTAAGCATTTGCGTATAGATAGCGCTGCCGACTGGTTTATCAAGATTGTTATCCGTCAGGCGTTGTAAGAAGGGAAGTGAGCCAGGGCCGCGAACATCAATTTTTCCAAATGAGCTTAAGTCGTATAAACAAACACGCTCACGAGTGGCTTCGTGCTCTTCCTTTTGGCGCTCAAAATAAGGTGGTTTACCCCATCCCCAATTGCGTTGGTCTTCTCCTGCCATGCGCCAGGGTTTCCCAGGTCGAAAGTAGAGAACACGCTCCCAACCAAATTTCTCTCCGAAAACGGCGCCTAAATCCTGTAAGCGAGTGTGCAGAGCACTCAATCGGTGAGGTCGCGCCCATTCATACTCATCATTTGGGAACCGCAAGCGGTAATAGTATTTCACACATTCTCGTGTGCGTTCTGTGCTATAGAAAGGGTTCTCATAATAATCACCAAAGCGGGATGAACGGAATCCAAAAATGTCCATGGCAGGCTCACCTTCAATAACCCATTCTGAAATCAACTTTCCAATTCCTCCAGCCCCTCCAAATCCATTTAAGGAGACACCAGCGCAAAGCCAAATTCCCGGAGCTTCAGCAACAGGACCTATGAGAGGATGACAATCTGGGGAGTATGCGCCAGGATGGCAGGTGAGAGATATGATCTCAGCGCGGTCTAAGAATGGGATTCGGCGGACAGCGCCCTCCATGAGTTGCTCAAAGCGGTCAAAATCAGGTGGGAGGGGGCTGCCATCATGATCCCATGGAACACCATCGATCCAGCGCGCTTTTGGATTGGGTTCATAGCCTCCGATCACCAATCCTCCTGTTTCCTCACGCATATAAACAAGATTATCTGGATCACGAAGACATGGGGAATCGTGAGGAAACACATTGTCAGGGACAGCTTTGAGGGCAATGTGTTGGTGATCTATGGGAGTTGAAGGGATGGATATCCCAGCTAGGGCAGCCACTCGAGGTGACCATATTCCAGCTGCGATGATCACCAACTCGGTATCAATTGCGTCTTGGTCGGTCAGAACTCGCTTCACTCCTCCATTTGGGGAAAACTCGAAACCATTCACCAGCGTATTCGTTGTGATCTTGCCACCTTTTTCTTTTACCAATCGCGCCATATTGGTGGTTGTCTGGTACGGGTCCAAATGACCATCTCGCGGTAAATAAATGGCTCCATACAGGTTTTCGTTGCTCATTTGAGGCATGATATCGATCGCCTCTGCCGGGCTAATCATCTCCACCTCCATACCAATGCCTTTTGCCCGGCTGACGCTACGTTGAAACTCCTTCAGCTGCTCTGGACTCGAAGCAACCCGCAGACTGCCAACATGATTGAAGTACCCCAGCTGGCTGTATAAATCAATGCTGTACTTGCGAAACTTCAGCATGGTTTCTGAAGTAGCAAACTGTGTTACTAAACCGGCTGCATGGGCAGTCGCTCCGCTGGATATATCTCTTTTCTCGATCAGAAGAAGATCATTCCATCCCATCTCAGCTAAGTGGTAAGCAATGCTGACGCCGTAAATACCTCCACCAATGATTACAATTCTGGCTTGGTTGTTCATATCTATGATTAATTCCTTCGGAAATGAGAATTTATATGAGGCATATATGCATATGGTGACACGATCCAGGTTAGAATTGAATAGATTTTCGCTGGTGAGTTGCCAATTCCAAATCGAATATCAAGTTGAAGAGATGCCGGCAACCAGAAGTTCTATATTATGTTCGTTGAGGATGTCTTTTGCAATGCGACCTAAAGTTTCATCAGTGATAAAACGCTGTATACGATCGAATTTGGCTATCTCGAAATTGGAAACTGCCTCCCACTTACTGTGGTCTGCAATAACAGTTACAGGTCCTTTTGTCCGCTCAATCATCGATTTAACGATCTCCGCTTCAGCGCTTGATGGAACAGTATAGCCATGTGTTAGCGATATTCCATCGACGCCGATAAACGACTGGTTTGCGTAAATCTGGTTCAGATTATTAATTGAAAATCTTCCGGCGACAGAATTGGATTTTGGTTGGAAGGTTCCACCAAGTAAAATTAATTCAGGTCCAGCATCTGCGATATCTAATGCAGCGCTCAAGTTATTCGTGACAACAGTGATATTTGCATTAGGTTCAATTTGGCGTATGAGCTGAGTTGTGGTAGTACCACTGTTTATGAAAACAATGTCTCCATCCTGGATCAATTTCGAAGCAAGCCTTCCTATTTCACTCTTCTCAGCGACATTTCTTTGAGCGCGCTTTTTATACTCTTGTTCTAATTGAAGATGCCTGTTAAGAATAGCCCCCCCATGAGTGCGAACTAAGACACCCTCTTCCGCCATTCGATCCAGATCTCGCCGGATAGTTGCTTCAGAAACTTCCAATAATTCACTCAGTTCAGTACTGGAAGCTACACTATGTTCGATCAAGTATTCTTGGATTTTTTCTTGACGCTGCGCTGGGATCAGAGTTTTGCTCAATTATGAAACCTTGTGTTCGAATGTATCCTTTCCAGTTAATTTCTAAAATTTTCACCAAGAATGACGTTTTTTGATTTAATTCTTATTAATTATAGCGATTTATGTTCAAAATTGCAAGATTTTGAACTTTCATATATAATTTGAATGCATTTATTCAAATTAAATGATAACCAAAGGGAATCGTGTCTCTCACTTCGCAATACGCCATAGCAGAGATCAAAGATATACTTAATTCTTACGATCTTGGTCACTTGGTTGATATTGAACGTAATGAACGAGGTTACATCAATACCAGTTTCCTGATTGAGACTGAAAAAGAGGGTCAAAGACTAAGACATTTTTTGCGAAGATATAAAACTGGTATTAGGAAATCTGAGATCGAATTTGAACACTCAATCCTCAAACACTTAGCAAAGAAAGGATTTACTCTTGTCGCTCAGTTTATCGAAACCCGGCAAGGGAATTCTTATCTCACAAGAGTCGAGGATGGTCAGGTAATATTCTATACGATATTTGAATATCTAGAGGGCGAGGACAAATACACCTGGATTGAACCGCGTTGTAGTCCCGAGGAATTAAGCCATGCGGCGGCTCTCCTGGCCCGATACCATATGGCAGTAGTTGATCTGAAACCAAAAGGGAGGAGATATGAATCCCAGATTGCTGAACTCATACCTCATATCGCAGAGCGAATTCAACAAAGCTCTGGATCTTCCAAGGGAAAAGTATTTGACAGATACTTACGAGATAACATCCCCTTAATACTCAGAAATTGTGAAGAAATCCAACATCAACTGGTCTCAGTTGGAGCTTCAGAATGGCTTAAACTTGTCATCCATAGCGATTTCCATCCTGGAAATATGAAATTTGAGGGCGTAGAGATCGTCGCTCTCTTCGATTTCGATTGGTCGAAAATCGATTTACGTTGTTTTGACGTTGGTTTGGCGATATGGTATTTCGCGACGGATTGGAAGAAAAGAAACGATGGACAAGTCAGATTGCGAGATTTCGAGTTATTTCTGGATAACTATCAGACCGTTCTTCGCCAATCCCAAGAACTAGAGCCGCTGAGTAAAATAGAATTGCTCAATTTACCGCTAATGATAAGCGCAGGTAATCTTTTTGTTTTGAATTGGACGGTAACTGACTATTATGATAAAGAGGTCCAGCACGATGAGTACATGGTTTACTTACGTCATAGTGTGAATTTCTGCAAGTGGTATGAACAGAAGGGTGAGCATCTACTTACCGAAGTAATAGAATCATCGTTGAATATTCTAGAAAGCTAGAGCACTTAGTTGATAAAAGCGAGGCTGTAAATCTATCTTATAATTGTTGAAATTTTGCTCTATAGAGCAGATTGAAAAATTCCCTGAGGTGAAATCGATGACCAATAGCTCGATCGGAATGGGTGAACAAGATCAGGCGGAACGTGAAAAGTTTGAAAATGAGCTCAATAGGATAATTGAAGCCAGTGATAATTCGGGTGTGATCTTACGCGTGATCGGTTCACTCGCATTTCAAATGCATTGTCCAAAGTATGGTTATCTCCAGGCAGCTTTAGGACGCGCATATACGGATATCGATTTTGCTGGGTATCGAAAGCAAACCAAAGAGGTCAAGGATCTGATGATCGACCTGGGATATGGTGAATACAAGGAAGTATCCATCATGAGCGAAGGAGATCGGGCGATCTTCAACCACGAAAATAGTTCTCTTCACGTTGATGTGTTTTTCGATAAGCTTGATTTTTCGCACGTGATTAATTGGGATAATCGTCTTGAGGTGGATCATCCGACTATCCCTCTATCCGAATTGTTATTGGAGAAGATGCAAATCTATAAAATTAATGAGAAAGATATCATCGATACGATCATGTTGCTTCTTGAACACCCTCTTGGTGACAATGACGATGAAGTGATCAATATCGAGCGAATCGCTCAATTACTGGCCCGGGATTGGGGGCTTTGGCGCACTACGACGATGAATTTAGATAAAGTTAAACAAATGGCTGTACGATATTCTCAAATAGAGGGCGAACAGCAAACACAAATTGTGAATCAGGTTGAAACTGCCCAGGCTCGAATAGAAGCTGAACCAAAATCGAGAGGATGGAGATTACGCGACAGGGTCGGCGACCGGGTGAAATGGTATAAAGAAGTTGATGAAGTTGAATGAGGATTATCGCTCATCGCAGATGAGTTGTAGAAAGGGTTAATACTGGATCCTTGTGGTAAATATTGAAATCAGATCTCCAAAAGGAGGTGAGATTGTGGGTAAATTGGTTCGCGATCTTATGCACAAGGGGATAATTCGCTGTCGTCCAGATATATATTTGGGTCAAGTTGCCAAGTTATTGGCACATCACCATGTGCACAGCTTGTTTGTTTCAGAAAATGATGAATTTCCCCTGGGCGTGATCACTGATTATGATTTGATGGCAGGAGAATGGCTTTCTGGCGATCCAGAGAGTCTCAAGATTATGCGTTCCATGACAGCGGGTGAATTAATGTCTTCCCCGGTTGAAACGGTCGACGCTAATACACTTGCTGATGAAGCTGCAATGCGGATGCGAAGGGATGAAATCAGACGCCTTCTAGTGATTGAAAACGACTCACCTGTGGGGGTGATCTCCGTATCGGATTTTATTTCGGAGTTGGCTACCAAAGCCTTGCTGAAACGTGAGAAAGTGAGCGATGTCATGTCCGATGCCTATCTGGTGTGTAGAGATAAGACACCCATAACAGCTGTGGCCAGAGCGATGACTGATTCAGGATGGCGTTCGGTTGTGGTTGCGGATGCCCACGGAAAACCGCTCGGCATATTTAGCGGTCTCGATTTACTTGCCTGTTGTGATTTGGAAAACATCCCAGATTCATATTTGGTCGCAGACGCGATGCATGATCCCCTTAAAATTGGTATGGATGCCTCTCTCCAAGAAGCCGCCCAAATGATGATTAATTATCATCACCACAGAATTTTGGTGATAGATAAGAACCATCCAGATTCATTACCATTGGGTGTGATCTCCTCGTTTGATATCGTCTCCGAAATGGCTCGTCCGGAATCTGTATGGCAGACAAAACCTTAGCTTCAAATTTATTCACATCCAGACAGCCAATTCTGCTTTCAAAAAGTTGAACTACGGCTAGTATTAAATATTAACTTCAAGATTAGGGGGAGAATAACTCTCCCGGGAAGCATCAAATCAATCTCTAATCATCGAGGATCACAATGCAGGAGATTAAATCACATGACTGATATTCCATCACAAGCTCGGGTGGTGATAATTGGAGGCGGTGTAGGTGGGTGTAGCATCGCTTACCATTTGACACTGATGGGATGGACTGATGTCGTATTACTTGAACGTCACGAACTTACTGCAGGTTCCACTTGGCATTCAGCGGGGTTGGTCGGTCAATTGCGTTCAGATGCTAATTTAACGCGGATGATGTATTACAGTACCGATCTATACCGCCGGCTCAAAGATGAAACTGGTATTGATCCTGGCTGGCGTGAGGTGGGCGGGATACGCCTAGCATCCTCACCGGAACGCATGGAAGATGTCAAGCGAATGGTTGGCATGGCCCGATCTTTTGGAATGCCCATGGAAATAATCAGCCCGCAGGAAGCGTACGACCTTTTCCCACTGATATCTTTGGACGGCGTTGTTGGTGCAGCATTCACTCCAAACGATGGTGTGATCGATCCAACGGGTTTGACCAATGCCCTGGCTGCGGGAGCAAAAAAACGGGGGGCGAAGATTTTTACCGAGACAAATGTCGAACGGATAAATCTCAATCAAGGCCGGATCGATGAAGTTATTACCAATCGTGGTTCGATCAAGACAGAAATTGTTGTGAACGCAGCGGGGCAGTGGGGGGGTGAGGTCGGCAAAATGGTTGGGTTGAACCTGCCAGTCGTTCCTATGGCACACCTTTACATCATCACCAAGCCCATTCCAGGAGTTGAGCACGATTTCCCGACATTGCGCGATCCAGACTTGCTGGTTTACTGGCGTGAAGAAGTTGGGGGTTTAGTAACCGGTGGTTATGAACGCGATCCTGCACCTTTTGGCTTGGAGGGTATCCCAAAAGATTTTAAATATCAGCTGCTTGCCCCTGATTGGGATCGCTTTGCTCCTTTAATGGAAAATTCAGTTACACGTGTACCCATTGTTGAAACAGCTGAAGTGATCCAATTGCTCAATGGTCCGGAGGGTTTCACCCCTGATGGTGAATTTCTGCTTGGTCCAACTGAGGTTAAAGGCTTTTGGGTGGCTTGTGCTTTTTGCGCTCATGGCCTGGCAGGTGCAGGAGGCATCGGAAAGGTGATGGCGGAGTGGATCATTGAAGGGCATCCCGAGTGGGATGTATGGCGATTAGATGTACGCCGATTTGGACCAAACTATACCAGCCAGGAATACACGCTGGTTCGCACGATTGAGACATACTCCAAGTATTACGATATTCATTATCCGGGTGAAGAACGCATGACTGGGCGAAATCTGCGCCTCTCTCCAACTTATCATCGGCTGAGAGATCTGGGAGTAGAGTTTGGGGAAAAATCAGGATGGGAACGACCGAATTGGTACAAACCGCATGAAAGCTTGGCGCGACATGGATATGAGCCAAAAGGGTGGTCACGCCATAATTGGTCGCGTGCCATTGGGTACGAACACCTGCAGACTCGGGAGATCGCCGGTTTATTCGACGAAACCTCCTTCAACAAATTCGAGGTGCGTGGATCAGGGGCATTGGCATTTCTCAATTATGTTTGCGCAAATGATATTGATCAACCAATTGGAGCCGTGGTATATACTCAATGTCTCAATCCAAAAGGAGGCATCGAATGTGATTTCACAGTCACTCGTCTTGCAGATGATCGATTTCTGATCATTACAGGGACAGCATTTGGATTGCATGACAGTTCATGGTTACGCCTTAACATGCCGGATGATGGCTCGGTTACTCTGGAAGATGTGACCTCAAATTATGCTTGTATTGGATTATGGGGTCCAAGAGCGCGTATCATCTTGACGAAGGTATCTCCGAACAACCTGAGCAATGAAAGATTCCCCTATATGACTGCACAATACATCACTATTGGGGAGGTGCCCGTTTTAGCAAGCCGGGTTACTTATGTAGGAGAGCTTGGATGGGAGTTCTATTGCCCGAGTGAATATGGTCTCCGTCTGTGGGATGTATTGTGGCAGGCTGGTCAACCAGAAGGAATGGTCCCCGTTGGGTATAAAGCGATTGATACATTACGCATAGAGAAGGGATATCGTTACTGGAGTGCTGAGATTACCCCCGACTACACTCCATTAGAGGCAGGCTTAGGGTTTGCAGTAAAAATTAATAAAGGTGAATTTATCGGTCGACAGGCATTACTCGAGCAGAAAGAGACTGGTATAAATCAGAAATTATGCTGCCTGACTCTAGCCGATGATCGCACGATCGCTCTGGGAAATGAGCCAATCCGACCCCGTGGTTTAGATACTATCATCGGTTGGGTGGCCTCCGGTGGGTACGGATACTCTGTTGGTAAAAGTATAGCCTTTGCCTATCTTCCTTTAGAGTATGCTGAACTGAATTCGGAATTGGAGATAGAGCTTTTCGCTGAGAGAATGTCAGCAATTGTGGAACAATCCCCCCTGTATGATCCAAAAGGAGCGCGGATCCGGGTATAAATTCCAATTGTAGTCACCGAAGTAATGAAGCAATTTGTTTAAATTTAGATCAAGGGTAAGTTAATTGAGCCGATCTGCATCAGTTAATAATAAAGTAGACTGATCCCAAGAATGTTAGGAACTTAATTTTAAGGTAATTTGGAGCGAGAAGGAAATATGTACTCTGAAAAAGATCGCCTGGCAGCGACAACATTACGTATGCTAGCCATAGATGCAGTCCAAGCAGCGAACTCTGGACATCCGGGATTACCACTGGGTGCTGCAGATATTGCAATTGTTTTATGGACTCGCTTTATGAAATACGATCCATCTGATCCGACATGGCCAGATCGGGATCGGTTTGTGTTATCGGCGGGACATGGTTCTGCGTTATTATACTCACTGTTGCATCTAGCTGGCTTTCCAATGCCGCTGGAAGAATTAAAACAGTTCAGGCAATGGGGCAGCTTAACTCCTGGGCATCCAGAATATGATGTAGAAATTGGTATAGAAACAACCACTGGACCACTGGGACAGGGCTTCGCCAATGCGGTTGGGATGGCTTTGGCAGAAAGGATTCTGGCGACAAAATTCAATCAGCCGGGGTATGATCTGGTCGACCATTTCACCTATGTTTTAGCCTCGGACGGCGATCTGATGGAAGGCGTGTCACACGAAGCGGCTTCCTTTGCAGGTCATCTGGGATTAGGTCGCTTGATCGTGTTATATGACGATAACCATATCTCCATTGATGGACCAACAGACCTGACCTATAGCGACGATGTCCCAGGACGATTCGCAGCATATGGTTGGCAAGTGCAAAAAATTGATGGGCATAATATGGATGCGATCGGGGGGGCGATCCAGGAGGCAAGAGAAGAAACTCAGCGTCCGTCTCTGATCGCCTGCCGTACACATATTGGTTTCGGAAGTCCCCAACAGGATACAGCAAAAGTACACGGCTCACCCCTAGGAGAAGAAGATCTTAAAAAGACAAAGGAACAATTCGGATGGGATCCGGAGGCTAGATTCTTCATTCCAGAGGAGGTACGGGAATATTTTAGGGGCAACCAACAATCCGGAAGTGAATTTCATAATAAATGGCGGAAGTTGGTGGATGGCTACAAAGCTGCTCATCCTGACATGGCAGAGGAGTGGGATCGATTTGTCAGTGGCCAACTGACTCCGGGCTGGGAAAAGTATTTGCCTGATTTCCCTGCGGACAAACCACTCGCAACCAGGTCAGCTTCTGGTAAAGTGCTGGATGCGATCGCACCTCACCTACCGCCTCTCGTAGGAGGATCTGCAGACTTAACCCCCAGCAACAATACCCGCACGGGTGGGGCAGTCGATATCGCTCCAGGTAAATTTGGAGGATCTTATATACGTTATGGTGTTCGAGAACACGGCATGGGTTCGATCATGAACGGCCTTGCACTGCATGGTTTCAGGCCTTATGGGGGAACGTTTTTGGTCTTCTCTGATTACTTGCGACCAACCATCCGATTGGCGGGGATGATGGGTCTGCCGGTTATTTATGTCTTCACCCATGACAGTATTGGATTGGGAGAGGATGGTCCTACACACCAACCTATTGAGCATATAACCAGTTTGCGCGCCATCCCAAACCTTGTAGTCATTCGCCCTGCGGATGGAAATGAGACTGCAGCTGCCTGGAAAGTTGCACTTAATCGAACAGACGGACCCACGGCATTAGTATTGACTCGCCAAGGATTGCCCCAGTACTCCCTTGCTGAAAATGGGCTGGATAAGGGGGCATATATATTACAAGAATCATCTGGTAAGAATCCAGACATCATTCTGATCGGTACTGGTTCCGAGGTCAGTATTGCTGTGGAGGCAGCAAACCTACTAAGTGATGAAGGGATCAATGCACGGGTAGTTTCGATGCCTAGTTGGGAATTGTTCGATGCCCAATCGAAAGATTACCAAGAAGTTATCCTTATTCCTGGCGTTCCAAGTCTGGCAGTCGAAGCAGGCGTTACGTTGGCCTGGGGGCGATACCTGGGCACAGAATCTGATCGGGTGTTAGGTGTAGATCGTTATGGCGCATCTGCCCCTTATAAGACGATTTACGAGCAATACGGTCTAACTGCAGATCGGCTTACAATAGAAGTCAAAAACTTGCTCAAACGGAGATGAGCATACAGAATAAGATATAGATGGTTAATCTGCGAACGTATATAAGCACTTGTATAGCTCACGAAAGAAAAATTTACGCATTAATAAGTGAGGAACCCATTTAATGACTAAACAAATCGAAGATTATTTTGTGCCTTGGATAAAAGATATACCCATGTATGTCTCTTCCCATATTGAGCTGGCCTGGAAACGACCAGAGCTGCATCGCATGATGTCGAATGAGAACCCGAAATTACCTTCCCCTAAAGTTATGGAAGCCATCACCCAATTTGGGCAGCTGGCCAATCGTTATCCTGATCAGGGACTCGTTGTTCGTTCCAAGATCGCCGAGATCAATGATCTGGAAGGCCCGGAGAATGTAATGCTGGGAAATGGTTCGAGTGAGGTCTTTGATAATATCTTCCGC